>Ga0114973_10000357_pt1 | contig 34180 bp, 26 predicted proteins | sample M_140807_MF_Meta_FD_87025 | JGI IMG/M metagenome (GOLD analysis project Ga0114973, IMG submission 87025) | Freshwater microbial communities from Lake Montjoie, Canada to study carbon cycling - M_140807_MF_MetaG | ecosystem: Environmental > Aquatic > Freshwater > Lake | place: Lake Montjoie... | reverse complement strand
TTTGATCATCCGGTTGCGGTGGCCGCGAGACCATGCCAACCCGAGCTCGACATACCGGGCGACACGCTCGTCGTGCGTCATCGGGAGGGCGGGATCCTCGATGAGCGGATCGAGCTCGAAGCTCACCCACCCGTCATCCCCACCCGAAGCCTCCCATACCTCCAGGTATTCCCCCTCGGCCTCGGCGACCAATTCGTCTGCCAGCGCCCAGGCAACCCCCTCATCGTCGATTCCCGTGGCGGTCAGCGCGGAGATCCGGTCATTGAACCGGCCACTCTTCACGAGGTCGGCGATGATCGCCGGATTGCTCGTGGCTCCGGTCGCGCCGGCGGCCCGCGCCTGCCGGACGAGGTCGGGATCGACCGAATCGAGCCACAGGCGCGTGCCCGTGGCGACAAGCGAGGCGAGTCCGGTACCCATGCGAACGCTCCTTGGGAAGAATGAGACTTGGGTGGAAGGGGGGCCTGGGAAGAGCGGCGAGTTTATAGCAGTTCCGGGGCATTTTCGTGTAGTGCGGAGTCTTCCCGTGACGATCAATGATTCCGATAGGGACGATTGTCCGGCCCATCACCCTCGGTCAAGGGGTCAGTGGTGATCAACTTCCTTCCTCGCTTCGTCGCCCGCTTCCTCGGCATCGCTCTCGTGGCGGTATCGACTCTGAGCGCCTGCCGTGTGGTGGCCGCGCCCCCGTCCGGGGCGTCGATCGCTCCGGCGGACGAAGGGGGTCTGCTGCTCGGGACCGAACCGCTCCGCGCTCCGGAGCCCGACGCGGCGATCGATCTGTTCGATGCCGCGGCCGAGGGCACCCCCGGCCGCGACCCGCTCGACGGGGCGCTGCGGAGCGTGGTCGGCGAGCCGCTCCCGGAGGGATTTCCAGAGGCGATCGACAACCCTGAGCCATCGCTGATGGACGGGCTCCTCGTCGACGAGATGCCGGAGGAGGTGAGCTCGGGGGGCTGGTTCGGCACCGGGCAGTATTACGGCTCCGCCGAGCTCGTGTTCCTCAATCGCGGCCGCAACTACCGCAAGGTGATCGGCCACGATTCCGATCTGCTCACCCTCAACGCTATCGATCGGTATCTGATTCTCAAGTCGAAGCAGGGGGTCTTCACGACCGACTCGCTCCCCTACAACGTCTCCCCCGGGGCGCGGATCACCGTCGGCGAATACCTCGGCCGCGACTACCTCGATCGCGACCGGTCGTTGGAGGTCACGTACTACGGCGGATTCTCCTTCTATCAAAACGATGGCTGGAACTCGATTCTCACCCCGGAGAAACAAACCTACCTCGTCACCCCCCTCTCCGACGCGACGCCGGGCTTCACAGGCGCCCAGCAATACCTGTCGACGAGCGCCTCGAACTTCAACAGCATCGAGGCCAACTTCAAGCTCCTCCGCCGCCTAGGGCGCGACAAGATGACGATGGTCCCCAACGGCGAGTGGGCGCGGCACGCCGAACGTGGCTGGCTGCCGGCGATCATCGTCGGCGCGCGGCTGGCGAATTACAACGAGGCCTTCTCCTTCAGCAGCAGGGCCTATTCGACGCCCATCGAAACGTTCAGCGGCGACTATCTGATCCAGACGCAAAACTGGCTGTTGGGGCTGAATCTCGGTGGCGAGCTGATCAGCCGAAACGAGTTTTTCTACTGGGGGCTCCGCGGCCGTGCTGCGCCGGCGATCGCCTTCGACGGCACCCAGCAGCAGTTGAACGCCCGCAACACCGGCTACCAGCAGCCCAATGCGGTGCCGGCGCAGGGAACGCCCATTCCTCCCCTTCCCTTCCTCTATCCCACGGTGCCTGCCAACACGCGTCAGCCCTTCCCGCAGGGCACCGAGGTGTGGAAGATGGCCGCGCAGCAGGTTGGCCCGGGCTTCCTCGGCGACCTAACCTGCCTGGCGGGCTGGAATATGACCCCCAACTCGTCGATCCAGGTCGGCTACGACATCCTCTGGGTGGCGGGCGTGGCCACGGCGACGCGGCAATTCAGCCTCAACAAGACGCGCTACAACCAGATCGATCCGGGCGGGCAGTCGTTCATGATGGGCTTTTCGTTCGGCTACAACCAGACCTGGTGAGCCGAGGGCCCGCTGCCGCTCACTCCGCGGCGATCACCGCTGCCGCCGCCTGCCCTGTCGAGCAGAGGTTGACGGCGACCACCGTGCCGGGGCGATCGGCGAGCGGCCCGCCATGGACGACGGCGACAGGGCAGTCAGGGTCGGGCGACTCGTAGTTGAGCGTCGCCGGGACGAGCCCCGCATCGAAGCCGAGGATGCTCGCGGCCAACTCCACGGCGCCGCCGCCGGCACCGAGATGGCCGAAGACGCTCTTCGGGGCGGTCACCGGGACGGCACCGAGCTCGGCGGCGATGGCGGTCGCCTCGACCCGGTCCATGTCCCTCGTCGAGGCGCCGTGGGCATTGACGTGGCCGATGTCGCCGGGCCCGATGCCGGCCCGTTCGATCGCCGTGCGGATGGCCAGACGCAGCGCCGATCCCGACAGCTCCCCGCACCCCGCCGCCGACTCGCAGCGTGAGGCGACCGAGAGGAGACGGCCGCGGATCCTTGCTCCGCGACGGCAGGCGTGGTCGCGCGACTCGAGGACGAACATCCCCGCCCCCTCGCCGTTGACGAGCCCGTCGCGCTCGAGGTCGAAGGGACGGCTGGCCCGCGTGCAGTCGTCGCGGCGCCGGGAGAGAAGGGCGTCGCCACGGGCCACCAGCGCCATCGGATGGAGCCGGCACCCCGTCCCCCCGGCGAGCATCACGTCGGCCCAGCCGCGGCGGATGACACTCGCCGCCTCACCGATCGCGAGCAACCCGGAGACGTCGCCGAGGACAATCGTATTGTTCGGGCCGCGGGCATCGTGGGCAATGGCGATGTGCGAGGCGGTCATGTTGGGGAGATGCTTGAGGAGCCAGAGCGGATGGAGATCCTCGTGGATCGCCTCCGACCAGACGGAGAAATCGAACCCTCCCCCCGCCAGCGCCCGCCGGTACGTCCGCTCGAGGTCCTCGAGATCGGCGTAGATCATGTCCCCCCCGACGACGACGCCGAACCGTTCCGGGGCGAGTGCTCCGGCCGTGATCCCGGCGTCGCCCATCGCCAGATCGGCGGCGGCGAACCCGAATTGGATCTCGCGGCTCATCACCTTGAGGCTCTTCCTCGGCCGTACCCACAGCTTCGGGTCGAAGTCGGTGATCTCGCCGCCGAACGCGACCGGGAGGCTGCTGGAGTCGAAGCGGGTGATCGGCCGGATCCCCGACCGGCCGGCGAGGAGCGATGTCCAGAAGTCGTCACTGCCGATCCCGATCGGACTGACCACACCCACTCCGGTGACGACGACCTCGCGACGGCTGCTCATGATCGAAACCTAAACCAATCGAGCGTGGCGCGGAAGTGGGGCGGCATCGCCCCTGCCTTCCGGGATGGTCGTGGAACACCCGGTGGGGCGGCAGCTGACGCGATCAAGGCTGCCACGGGTGGGACGCCCGCCAGTGGGAGGGCTCTTCGGGATGGCTCTCGGCCCACAGGCCACGCCCCTCGCGCCGGGCGGCCGACTCGGCCTCGACAAGGTCGGGATCGGGGGCGATTCGCCCGAACACCCAGGCGTGTCCCTCGGCGACCATCTCGCGGTTGATGTCGCGATCGTCGATCCACAGCGTGCCGAGGAGGCGGCCGTGCTGGTCGTAGCCGCGCGAGATGACGACGACCCGGCCTCCGGCCACCTTCCGCGACAGTGCCTCGGACGACTCCCTGCCCCACGCCTGGGCCGCCTCGGGGGCGTCGATGCCGAGGAGACGGATCTTGTGCTTCCCCCCTTGCGTGTCGACGCAGGTGACCGTGTCGCCATCGTGAACGGTGCGCACCGTCCAGGTGGGGCGCGCCGTCCAAGTGGGGCGCGCGAGGGCGTCAGGGATCCGGCAGCGCTCCACCGCCGCCGTGCCGATGGCGGCCACCGCCATGGCAGCGAACCACCACGGCCGCCACCGCGACGGCAGACCATGCGGCGGGTTCGGGGGCCGCCTTGGTCTCACGCCAGCCAGTCCTCGATGACCCGGCCATGGATGTCGGTGAGGCGGAAATCCCGGCCGCTGTGGCGGAACGTCAACCGGGTGTGGTCGAGGCCGAGGCAATGGAGGAGCGTGGCCTGCAGGTCGTGGACATGGACCGGCTTCTCGACCGCCTTGAAACCGAGCTCGTCGGTGGCGCCGTAGGCCGTCCCCCCCTTCACGCCACCGCCGGCCATCCACACGCTGAAGCCGTGGTGGTTGTGATCGCGCCCCGAGATCTCCTTGATGTCGGTCCCCGGCTGGGGCAGCTCCACCGTCGGCGTCCGTCCGAACTCGCCCCCCCAGAGCACGAGCGTGCTCTCGAGGAGCCCCAAGGCGACGAGATCGTCGAGGAGCGCGCCGATCGCCTGATCGCACTCCTTTGCCAGCCGCGCGTGATTCCTGCCGATCGCGTCGTGACTGTCCCACGGCTGCCCCTCGCCATGCCACACCTGGACGTAGCGCACGCCGCGCTCGACGAGCCTGCGGGCGATGAGCATCTGCCGCCCCTGGGTGTCGTCACCGTAGCGGTCGCGGACATGCTGTGGCTCGCGGGTGACGTCGAAGGCCTCCCCCGCTTCTGACTGCATCCGCCAGGCCAGCTCCATCGAGGCCAGCCTGGCCTCGAGCTGTGGGTCGTGGTCGCGGGCGGCCAAGTGCCTGCGGTCGAGCGCCGTCGTCAGATCGAACTGGCGGCGCTGGGCATCGCGGTCGAGGAATGGGTGGCGGACGTTCTCGACAAGCTCTTCCACCTTCCGTTTGGCGGTGTCGACATAGGTTCCTTGATAGGCGCCGGGGAGAAAGGCGTTGCGCCAGTTCTCCGTGCTCTTGATCGGATACCCTCCGGGGCACATCGCCACGAAGCCGGGGAGATTCTGGTTTTCCGTTCCCAGGCCGTAGGTCACCCACGCCCCGGCGGCGGGGCGGACGAGCCGGCTATCACCGCAATTCATGAGCATCAGCGACGGCTCGTGATTGGGGACGTCGGCGTGCATCGAGCGGACGACGAGGAGCCGATCGGCATGGCGGGCCACCGATGGGAACAGATCGCTGATCTCGAGGCCACTCTCGCCGTAGCGACGGAAGGCGAACGGCGAGGGGAGCGCGGCACCGGTGCGGCGTTCGGTGGGGAGGGTTCCCGGGACCTCCTGACCGGCATACTTCTCCAGCGCCACCTTGCGATCGAAGGTGTCGAGGTGGCTCGGGCCCCCGTTGGCGAACAGATGGATGACGGCCCTGGCCCGCGCGGGGAAGTGCGGCGGCCGCGGCGCGAGCGAGCGGTGGATCCGCTCCGGCGCGGGGGCGACGCCGGCGTTTGCGGCGACGGCCTCGGTCTCCAGGAGGCTCGCCGCCCCGAGCCAACCGAGCCCCAGGCCGGTGCGGAGGAGGGCGTCCCGGCGGGTGACCGGGGCGAAATGGCAGGGGCGCGGGGGATTCATGGTGGCGCAGCCGAGGAGCGAGGGGCCCGGCGAGGGGCCATCAGTCAGTGAATTGGAATTCGGCCGAGGCGAGGAGCGCCTGGGCGAGTTGCTCCCAGGGACCGAAATCGGGGTTCGTGGAACCGGCGACGGCCAGAAATCCTTTCGCGGCGCTGATCTCGTCGCCATCGGGGGAACGGGAGAGACAGGCGCGCCACAGCCGCTCGATCCGGGTGTCTTCCAGCGCTCCGCCCTCCCGCAGCGACCGCGCGGCGACCTGCCGGGCGGCGTCGATCACCAGCGGCGCGTTGAGGGCTGCGAGCGACTGCTGGGGGACGCTCGTCCGGCTGCGCTCGTGCGTTGCGGCATCGGGGTTGGCAACGTCGAAAATCCGGAGGATGCCCGGCACGTCCTGGCGGTCGAGCCGCGTGTAGAGGGTGCGCCGGTGCATGGCATCCTGGGCGAGCGGGTTGAACCCACGGCCGCCACGGGTGTGCGTGTCGAGGACCCCTGCCGCCGACATCAGGCCATCCCGCCACGCTTCCCAGTCGAGCCGGCGCCGGTTGGCACGGGCGAGGAGCCGGTTGTCAGGATCGGCGGCCAGCTGATCGGCCGTGGCCACCGCCGACCGCCGCCAGGCGCGGCTGGTGACGATCTCACGGTGGAGCCAGCGGAGGCTCCACTTTCCGTCGTCCACGAAGCGCCGCGCCAGATCGTCGAGAAGCTCCGGATGGCTCGGTGGTTCGCCGCGCAGCCCCAGATCACCGACCGGATCGACGATCCCCCGGCCGAAGTGGTGCGCCCAGACCCAGTTGACGATCATCCGGGCGGTGAGCGGATTGGTCGGATCGACGATCCCACGGGCAAGGTCGAGGCGGCCGCTCGAGGTCCGCGATGCGGGGGCACCGCCGATGAGCTTGGGGAGCCGTCGTTCGACGAGCTCACCGGGGCGGCCAGGATTACCGCGCACGAGGACATGGCTGTCGGAGAGTTGTTCCCGGTCGATCATTACCATCGCCTGCGGCGGCCCACCGGGGGATTCCGCTTCGTGCCTGGTGATCTCCATCTTCCGCCGGCGGTGTTCGTTCCCCTCCTCGATCGAGGCCAGCTGCATCGCTTCGCCGGGCTGGACGACCAGCGCTGTCCCTGCGGCACCGAGCGCGGCGCGGAGCGCGACGAGCTCGGGCGGATCATCGGGCTGGGCCGCCGGGCCGCCGGCCCAATCGGGGGCCACCCGGGCGAAGAGTCGAGCGTAGGCTTCTGCCACGGAGCGGAGTGTCGGCGGCGCCGGCGAACGCAGCTCGGCAACGACCAACGGATTGACGATCGCCGCATCGGGGTGATCCCTCCAACTCGCCAGGAGCGCCGCGACGGTGGGACCGATCTCCTCGTCGCTTTTCCCCTTCAGTTGCACCCAGGGCCCGACGATCGGGTCGGTCGGTGCGGCGCCGCCGATCCCGCGCGAGACGCGATCGAGGAGCCCCTGGAGGAGGTCGTACGCGTCGGCGAGGCGCGGGGGGCGGTTGTCGGCCTTGCGCGGCGTGGGGCGGGCGGTCTCGAGGAGATAGTCGGCGGCGTGGGCGATGGCCGCAGTCGTCCCCCGACGGCGGACGGCGTCTTCATGGGCCGGCACGGCGGCCTTGAGCTCGGCGAGCTTGGCATTGAAGGCATCGGCCTCCGGGCCGGGAGGGGCCGTCCCGATGACTGGCAGTTCGGCCGGAATCTGGCTCGAGGCGAAGATCCCGTAGAGGCCGTAATAGTCAGCCGTGCTGACCGGTTCGTATTTGTGATCGTGGCAGCGGCCACAGGCGACCGTCAGGCCAAGGAGCCCGCGGGTCACCAGATCGATGCGATCGTCGATGATGTCGTGCGGATTGCCGAGGAAGGTGCGGCCGACGGTGAGGAAACCGAGCGCGGCCAAGTCGGCCTTCTGCGCCGGGGGCTCGACCGAATCGGCCGCGAGTTGGAGCGTCACGAACCGGTCGTAGGCCATGTCGGAGGCGAGTGCCCCCACGACCCAGTCGCGGTAGGTCCAAGCGAAGGGATAGCGGGGATCCTGGTTGCCGAAGGCATAGCCCATCGTGTCGGCGTAGCGCGCCAGATCGAGCCAGTGCCGCGCCCAGTGTTCGGAGTGCTCCGGCGCCGCCAGCAGTTCCTCGACGAGCGCCCCCCAAGCCTCCTCCGAGGGATTCGCGGCGAAGGCATCGACACGGTCGGCCGGCGGGGGAAGGCCAGTGAGGTCGAACCACAGCCGGCGGACAAGGGCCCGCGGATCGGCCTGTGGCGACGGCTCGAGGCCCGCGGCGACGATCTTCGCGGTCACGAAGCGGTCGAGGAGCCTGTCCCACTCGAGGCTTGGGGTGGGATCGAGCCCGGCGGGGGGCTCGGGGGCAGGGTGACGGGTGAACGGTTGGTAGGCCCAGTGACGATTCCGTGCCCAGACGAGCCGCGCCTCCATGTCTGCCGGGATCGCTTCTTGAACAGCGGCAGGGCCTTCGGTCCCAGGCCCGCTCCAGGGAACGCCGGCCGCGATCCAGGCTTCGAGAATCGCCACCTCCTCGGCCGGGAGAGGTTCGTCGGGGGGCATCGCTGGTTCGAGCTCGCGGCGGACCACCTTCAAGACCTTGCTGGCTGACGGGTCGCCGGGGGTGAGGATCGTTCCCGAGTCGCCCCCCTTGAGCAGCGCCGGAAGGTTGTCGAGCCGCAGCCCCCCCTCGGCCACCCGGGCCCCGTGACAGCCCTGGCAACGAGCGACCAAAAGCGGCCGGACCTTCTCCTCGAACAGTTTTTCCTGCTCAGGCGAGATCGCCGTCGCCGGTTGCGACCCGGCGAGGAGCACGGTCGGGAGAGCGATCAACAGCGCTGCCAACGGGGACACCGCCGGCCAGTGGTGACGGGCACGGCGGATGGTGAGACTGATGTGGCGCATGGTGAGGGCGGGAGCCGCGAGGCCGACCCGCTTTCTCCAATTCTAGGCCACTTCCGGGAGACTTACGCCTCCCGGTTGCCGCTTGCTGCGGAAGTGGAGGGCTGCCAACGGCTTAAGCGCTGGTTCGCCGGGCATTTAGCGGCCACTCGCGACGGTCATTCCCAGATGGCCGACATTCGTGCCCCGCCAGTTTTTCAAGGGGGGCAGGCGGAGCTCGTTGAGGAGGGCTCGCTCTTCGGGCGTCGGGGCGGGAAGCAGTTTCAAAAGCAATTCCGCCATCGCCACCTCGCTTCCCCGCAACGCCCCATCCTCCGCCTTGAGGGCGATTCCCAGGCCGGCGGCGGGGATCGCGGCGCAGAGCACCCCCTCGGCCCCCGATTTGAGAAACACCCGCGTGCCGCAGGTCGCCGTCACGCGCGAGTCAAACCGCCCTGGGCCGGCGATCAAGAGCGGGTTTTCGGCCACCGCCCGGCGCAGCCGCTCGAACGCTGCTTGTCTGTTGGCGGAGAGGCTCCCGCCGGTGCCGATCCGGGCGAATCCCGTCGCCAGGCTTGCCAGAGGGATCTTGTAGGTCGGGATCGAGCAGCCGTCGGTGGCCCGGTTGGCCGCCGAAAGGGGAACACCGCACACTTCGGCCAGCGTCGCCGTGACGCGCTTCTGCACCGGATGATCGGGGGAGACGTAGCCGGTGGGATCGAGCCCGAGGTGGCGAGCCACGGCGAGGAAGCCGGCATGCTTGCCGGAGCAGTTGTTGTGGAGCGGGCCGGGCTCGGCACCCAAGCGCGCCAGGGCGCGGGCGCTTGCCTCCTCGAGGGGCCAGTGGGCGCCGCACTCGAGGGCCTCTGGCTCGAGCCCCGCCTTGGCGAGCATGCTCCGGGCCGTCTCTTCATGGAGCGGCGTGCCGGCGTGGGAGCTGCACGTGAGTGCGAGCTCGGTCGGGGTGAAGCCGAACCGGTCCGCCGCGCCGCTCTCCACCAGTGCGAGCGCCTGGATCGATTTCACCGCCGAGCGGGGGAACGTCTGCCGCTGCGGATCGCCGTGCCAGGCGACGAGGCTGCCGTCGTCGCGGGCGATCACGGCATGAATTGCGTGGGTCGATTCGGCGTGTTTCCCTCGTACGACGCCGACGGTGATGGGTGGACGCGGCGGGGATTGATCGGCTGGCATGGGAAGACTCACGACTGGGGCGCGACCCGCGGACACGCGCCCCAAACCGCGGCGGCTCGCGTTGGGGGGACGGTCAAAGCAGCATAGAATGGAGTTTGGTCTTCCAGGTACGCCCAAACTGGCGGGGGCAGGATGGCGGTTCTTCGGCCAGACATCACGAGCCAGCTCCTCACCCGGCGGGAACTGATCCGCGCCGGGGGCCTGGGAGCGCTCGGCCTCGGTCTGCCGGCGCTCGCTGCCGGTCGGGCAGCCGCGCTCACCGGACGCCCGCGGGCCAACTCCTGCCTGATCATCTTCCTTTCCGGCGGCCCGCCGCAGCACGAGACGTTCGACCCCAAGCCGGCGGCGCCGATCGAGATCCGCGGGCCGTTCCTCCCGATCGCGACGAGCGTCCCGGGCCTCCAGTTCAGCGAGCTGCTGCCGCTTTCAGCCGCCCGCGCCGATCGGATGTGCGTCATCCGCTCGATGACGACCGGCATCCATTCCCACTCCACCAGCGGCGCCTTCATGCTCACCGGCCACGAGCCGACAAGCGTGGCCGAGAGCGTGCCCCCCAGTGCCCAGGACTGGCCGAGCCTCGCCGGCGCCGTCGGTGCCCTCCGGGCCTCGGAGCGGTCGCCGCTCGATGCGGTGATCCTCCCCGAGCCGATCTTCAACAATCCAGCGATCCCCTGGCCGGGGCAAAATGGCGGCTTCATGGGGGCGGCTTGGCATCCGCACATTCTCCGCTGTGATCCTTCGCGGGAGCGGATCGAGATCGAGGGGCTGACGGCGACCGCAGGGATGACGGAGCTGCGACTCGACGACCGGCGTGATCTCCTCGGCCAACTCGACCGGCGCTTCCACCGCCTCCAACACAGCGCAGGCATGGCGGCGCTCGACCGCTTCCAGCAGGAAGCCTTCGACCTCCTCCATGCCGGCGCGACGCGCGAGGCCCTCGAGATCGAGCGCGAGCCGGCGGCCTCCCGCGACCGGTATGGCCGGGGGAAGTTCGGCCAGAGCGTGCTCCTCGGTCGGCGGCTGATCGAAGCGGGCGTGAGGCTCGTCCAGGTCAACTGGCCGCGCGAGCCGGGGGACACGGCCGCCGGCAATCCGCTTTGGGACACCCATCAGGACAACGCCGGCCGGCTCAAGAACGTCCTCTGCCCGCAGTTCGACACCGCTTACAGCGCGCTCCTGGATGACCTCGAGGCCCGCGGCCTCCTCGACGAGACGCTCGTCGTGGTGATGGGGGAGTTCGGCCGCACGCCGACGATCAACCCGGCAGGCGGACGCGACCATTGGGGGAGCGTCTTCTCGGTGGCCCTGGCGGGCGCCGGCGTGCCCGGCGGTGGCGTGATCGGCGCCAGTGACGAGCGCGGCGGGATGCCCGCTGACCGGCCCGTCCGCCCCCCCGATCTCGCGGCGACGATCTTCCAACTCCTCGGTATCCCACCCGATCACGAGTTCCGCGATCCGTTCGATCGCCCGCTGCAGGTGACCGCCGGGGGCAGGGCGCTGCGGGAGATCGTCGGCGCATGACACAACGGCTGATCGGCCGCGGACGGATCCTCGACTCCGTGGCGGCGCGGGGGGCGGGGCTGATGGTGCTCGTCGTGCTTGCCTACCTGCCTGCCTTCGGCGGTGGGTGGTTGTGGGATGACGACATCCTCATCACCGCCAATCCGCTCGTCACCGAGGCGCGGGGATTGTGGGGGATCTGGTTCCACAACACCTCCCCCGACTATTTCCCCGTCACGCTCACCAGTTGTTGGATCGAATACCGGCTGTGGGGTGACTGGGCCCCCGGCTACCACGCCGTGAACATCGTCTGGCACGCCGCCAACACGGTGCTGGTGTGGCGGATCCTCGTCCGGCTGGGTGTGCCCGGGGCGTGGCTGGCGGCGGCGGTGTGGGGGATCCATCCGGTGACGGTGGCGTCGGTGGCGTGGGTGGCGGAGCGGAAGAACACGCTGTCGATGTTCTTCGGGTGCCTGTCGGTGCTGGGGTGGATGTCGTATGAGGACACCGGACAGCGGCGCTGCTACGGCTGGTCGCTGCTGTCATTCGTGGTAGCGCTGTTGGCGAAGACGTCGCTGGTGACGCTGCCGCTGATCCTGCCGGTGCTTTCGTGGTGGCGGCGCGGCCTGGTGACGCGCGTCGATCTCGTCCGCACGGTCCCGTTCCTCGCGGCGTCGTTCGTCCTCGGACTGGTCACCCTGTGGTATCAGATGGGCCATTCCGCCGCTGCTTCCTCAGGGCCGCTCGCCACGGTCCTGGCATCGCTCCCACGGGGAGGTGTGCTCGCCGGCCGGGCGGTGGGCTTCTACCTCTGGAAGGATCTCTGGCCGACGCAGCTCGCGATGGTGTACGGCGTGTGGCCACTCGAGGCATCTCGTCCTGCGGCCTATCTGCCGACGCTCGTCGTCGCGGCCGTGGTCGCGGGGCTGTGGTGGCAGCGGAAAGAGCCGTGGGCCCGGGCCGGACTGTTCGCCGCGACGGTCTTCCTCCTCGCGCTCCTGCCGATCCTCGGATTCCTCCCCGCCAGCTACATGAAGTCGCATGCCTCCGTGGCCGACCACTGGCAGTATGTGGCCCTCGTGGCGCCGGTAGCACTGGCCGTAGCGCTGGGGGTGAAGGGGGGGGAGCGGTGGTTACCGGCGGGAGCAGGGCGCCTCGTCGTCGCGGCGGCCTTGACGCTGCTGGCCGCTCTCACGTTCCGCCATGCGGCTATCCACCGCACCCCGAAGGCATTGTGGACGCAGAATCTCGCTGTCGCCGATGTCTGGGACGCTCACGTCGGATTGGGCCGGGCCTTGGCCGAAGAGGGGAAGACCGCCGCGGCGATCGTGGAGGCGAAGCGGGCGATCGAACTCTATCCCGCCGCCACCCCGGCGTGGATCGATCTCGGCATGAGCTTCACCGAAGTGAAACGCTACGACGAGGCGTTTGCGGCCTACCAGGTTGCCTTCGACCAGGGCGGGGGAGATGACCTGCTCCAGGCCGCCGGGCTGGCCGCAGCGCTCGGCGGCGACCTGGCGCGGGCGGAGGCGTTCTTCGCCCGCGGCGCAGCCAAACGCCCCCGCGACGTGAGCGTCCGGGGTGATTGGGGCTTGGCGCTTGAAAAACTCGGCCGGCACCGGGAAGCCGCCGCACGCTACCGGGAGGCACTGGCCATCGATCCCAACGATCCTGACGCCCTCAATGCCCTGGCCTACCTCCTCGCCAGCCGTCCCGGACAGACCGGCGACGGTGATGCGGTGGCCGATGCGGCGGAGGCGGTCGGCCTCGCGCGTCGGGCCTCCACGGCGACCGCCGACGGGGATCCGTCGTTCCTCGACACGCTGGCGACGGCCCTGGCGGCCGGCGGTGAGTACGCGGAAGCTGTCGAGGTGGCCGACCGCGCCTTGGAACTGGCGGAGGAGGGGGGAGACGAACCGCTCGCTGCCGAGATCCGCGGGCACCGTGAGCTGTTCCGCGCCGATCGTCCGTTCCGCGCCGAATAACCACCGCGGTGGGGTCAGTTCATGGTCTTCTCGGCGAACACCAACTCGACGCCGACGACCCCGGGACAGGCCTGGAGCGCCCGGACAAGCGCATGGCCATCACCATCGCGATTCATTCGGCCGGAGTAGACGACATCGACGAGCGTCCCCTTCTTCACCGTCTCGATCCGCCGCGGCTGGGGGCGATCGAGGTGCGTCGTCAATGCCTCACGGATCGGCCCGGCAGGGCACTCCGGCGTCGTCCGCAGGATCACCCGGCAGGAAGGGGCCAAGACCGGGGCAGCGAGCCGGTTTTTGCAGAAGGCCCAGGCGATGATCGCGGCGATCGGTAGCCCGATCAGAGGCACGAGGATGAATCCGGCGCCGACGGCGAGGCCAACGGCCACGGCGAGGATCACGAATGCCGTGTCACGCGGATCCTCAACGACGCTCCGAAAGCGGACGATCGCCAGAGCCCCAACGAGGCTGAAGGCCCGCGCGGTGCTGTCGCCGATCGCCAGGGTGATCATGGCGATCACCACCGCGAGGAGGAGGAGCGTCTGCGAGAGGTCGGTGGCCGCGGCGGCGTAACGCCGCCTCGTCGTCGCATAGATGATCGACACGAGGCTCCCGAGGACGAGCGCGGCGAGGAGACGGATGACGATGTTCATCCACCGCAGTTCCGCATCGCTCGGGAAGGCATCGGTGAACCAGGTTGGCATCGGGGGTTGGCCCTGCGGTGGCGGCGGGGGGAGGGAAGGGATCGGGAAGGGGTCAGCGACTGACGGCGGCGGGATCGTCCCGTAGAAGAAATGCCCGGCGACGCTCGATGAAGTCGCGCAGACTCACGCCCCTTTCCCCCTCCTCGGCCGTGGGCGTGAAGGAGGTGGCGGCTTCGAACGCCTCGGTCGAGGCAAGTTTACGGGTGTCTTCGCGCACCGCGTCGTCGATCAATTCCCGGCACTGCTCGATCACCGGGCCGATCGATTCCCAGGCGAGCTGATCGCGGGCGATCATGCGGATGTGATCGAGATATTGGTCGCGGAGCCGCGGCACCCCGAGGAGCCCGCTGCGGAGCGGCTTGCCACCGTCGTCGAGAGCGACGAGGGGATCGAGATCGGGGCCGCCGTGCCCCATGCCCGGCGGGCCGCCGGGGAAACCTCCCGGTGGACCGCCTGGCCCTCCGGCGACGAAGCACTCGTTCATGTCGTGGGGGATGACATGGAACACCCCCTCGGCATCCTCGAAGAGGGTGTAGTCGCTGGCCCGTGTCCAGTAGCCGTCGCTGTTGACCAGCGCGTTGTCGATCGCCAGGAACCAGAGCGCTTCGTCGACGTCGAGAACCGGCCGGACCTTCTCCTCGAGCTTCCCCAGCGGTGTCTCATCGAAGATCCGGCAGAGGGCGATGAGATCCTGCCAGGCCGCGTCGTTCTCCTTCGTCTTCAGTTCGAAAATGCCGCGGTAGGGCTCCGTTTCCGCGCCGAAATATTCCAATCCGCCCCGTCCGCCGGGCCGCCCCTTCACCTTCCAGCGGTTCCCCTTCGCGCTGCCGTAGCACTCCTTCAGGAAATCCTTGTTCGCCTGTTGGACATTGACATACACCCCCCAGCATTCGCCATTGATGACGACACGCACGAAGTTCGCCTTCGGGGCGGGGATGTGGGGGCGGGCGATGTGGGAATAGAGCACGCTGCTCATCATGCTCGGGTCGCCGTTGGCATTGAGGAGATTGAGCGTCCGGTAGCCATGGAGATCGGCGTTGGTGCCACCGTGGTCGATCGCGAGGTTGAGCGATCGCTTGTGCCCTTCGCCGACCATGAAGTAGGAGGAGGCGCCACGGAAGTGGACGCCGACGCCGTCGACCGTGCGGTCGTCGACGGTCAGCTTCGCCGGCACGTCGACGTCGGTGGGACGGAAGTCGGCCAGTTCCTTCTCCCAGTCGTCGCTGTCGAACTCGAGAAACAGCGTTCGCAGCACCGTCAGGTCGTAGAGATCGGCGTCGGGGTATGCCTTCACATCGGCCGGGGTCATCCGTGGGCCCGGTTCGGCTGGAGGCCGTCCACCTCCGAAGCCACCCGGTCCGCGGCCGCCTCGGGCCGGGCGTTCTTCCTGGGCCGCCTTTCGCGCCAGGGTCCGTTCCTCCCGGTCGAGCCGGCCATCGCCGTCGGCGTCGAACCGTTCGACGAGCTTCAACTCCGGGCCCCCCATCGGTCCTCCGGGAAAGCCCCCCGGTCCGCCGGGGGGCGGGCCTGGGAGCTGCGCGGACGCCGATCGCGCGGCGGCCAGCAGTAGCATCAGCACGATCGGATGAACCGGATCGAATCGTGGCATGGTGGCGATGACCTGACGAGGGGCAGACCGGCCTTGAACGGCCGGTTGCGGTGGGGGTTGCGGCGGATCGGGTGGCGGCTTGCCTCCCGTGACGGCGCGGACCATCATGGTCCCCCCGGGCCGATTCGCGAAACCCCGGCGGAATCCCGGAGATGACCGGGACGGGAGCAACGGATGACAGCACGGTGGTTCTTGGCGGCCGTCCCCCTGGCCGTCGGCCTGGCCTGGTTCGGGGCGCCGCCGATCGCCGTTTCGATCGCGGCCCTGGCGGCGATCGTGCCGTTGGTGGGGCTGATTGGTGACGCCACCGAACACCTCGCGGCGCGGCAGGGGCCGGTGGCCGGGGGGCTGGTCAACTCGACCCTCAACAACCTGCCGGAGCTGATCATCGGGGTGGTGGCGCTCTCCAACGGCTTGAGCGGCGTCGTCAAAGCCTCGCTCACCGGTGCGATCCTCGCCAATCTCCTCGTCAGCCTCGGCGTGGCCCTCCTCGCCGGAGGGCTGCGGCACGGCGAGCAGCGGATCGACCGGCGCCGGCTCAATGTCAGCGCCTCGATGCTGATGATCTGCGCCTTCTGCTTCATCGTCCCCGCCGCGTTCACGCTCGGCGCCCCGGAGGGGACGCGGGGATTGTCGCTCGAGATGTCGGTCGTGCTCCTCGGCATGTATGTCGTCAATCTCGCCGTCACGATCCTCGCTCCAGGGAACGACACGGGGCTGCTCGCGGCGGAACAGCACCACGACGACGCGCCCCAGCGATCCTCCTGGCGGAGCCTCACCGTGCTCGGGGTGTCGGCGACGCTCCTGGCGCTGGTCAGCGATGCCCTCTCGGAGGCGCTCGTGCCGACAGCGCGGAGCCTCGGGCTCTCCGACACCTTCAGCGGCATCGTGTTCCTCGGAGGGGTCGGCAGCCTCGGGGAGATCCTCGCCTGCGCCCGCTTCGCCCGTCAGGGGAAACCATCGCTCGTCCTCTCCGCGACGGTCGGTTCGACGATCCAGATCGTCCTCCTCGTCGCCCCGCTTCTGGTCTTTGCCGGCATTCTTCTCGGCCAGCCGATGGACCTCGCCTTCACCTCCTTCGAAGTGGTGGCAATCGTCCTCGCCACCGTGATCACCCGCGAATTGATCCAGGACGGCCGCGCTAACTGGTTCGAGGGGTGTCTCCTCCTCGGTGTCTACGTGATCCTGGCGATCGGGTTCTTCCATCTCCCCGACTGACCCATGGGCCGCTCTCACGTCCTGATCGCCGACGAGTGATGCCGGCGACGGCTGCGGTCACTTCGTCACGGGGCGGGGCGACTCGCGCCCCATCCCGAGGAGGTTGTCGACGAGGATCGTCCCGGTGCGCTCGCCGAGCGACACCCGCGAGACATACTGGTAACGCGGGAAGGCGAGGAAGTCGACTTCGGTGAGGATGTAGCCGAAGGCGTCGTTGGTGAGCCCGAAGAGGAAGGTGTTGTCGCCGGTCTTACGCTTCAGGTAGGCGCCGATGTTGGGGAGCGCCTCCCCCGGGATCGTGAGGATCCGCGCCTTTCCCACGTCGACCATCGCGAGCGTGGCGGTGATCGTGCGCGTCGCCTCGTCGTGGCCGTATCCCAGGGGGGAGAGCGTGACGACGGCCCACAGGTCGTCCGACTCGACCGGGAAGCGGACGTCGCGCGACGTTGCCGCCACGGCCGGGGCCGGATCGGTCTCCGCTCCGGCCACGATCCGAAGGGCCTCGTCGGCCATCGTGTGGCCGATCCGCTCGCATTCCTCCCAGGTGCCGATCTCTTTCCAAGATCCGCGGAGCGGATCGGCAGGGGACTCGAGATCGCGGTTGTCGGCCGTCACCATCCCCCCCTGGGCGCCGTTGAGAAACACCGCCACGCCGCCGCCGCTGGCCTCGATCCGCGTGCACATCGGGCCGATGCAGTCGGGGGAGAGAATGCCGCGCTTGTTGCCGAGCACCTCTGGGTGGATCGCGTAGTTGACGAGCGTGGCGATCGGCTTGCCGTCGCTACCAACGGCCTGGATCACCCCCATCCGCCGGTCATAGAGATCGGGCGCGTAGTAATTGAACGCGATTTTTCCCTGGGCCTCCGCCGTGGCGACCCGCAGCGACGCCGGACGGAGGCCGTCGAGGGCTTCGTTGACCGCCTCGGCCGTGCGCCGCACGACCTCCTCCATCCAGGCGAGATTCCCCGTGTGCCCCCCCTTCCCATCGGGGAAGGCGTAGCAATCGGGGGCGCTGTGGGTGTGGGTGGCGGCGATGAGGAGATGGTCCGGTGGGAGCCGGGGGACGAGCGCCCGCACCTTGTCGCCGAGAACGGCGGGAAACCCGAGGACATCGATACCGACGATTCCCACCGTCGTGTCACCGTCGGCCACGACGAGCACCCGGGCGGTGAGATCGCCGCGCTTTTCGCTGACAGGATGGGCCGGTCCCATCCCCCCCGAGACCGGCAGGAGCGGCTCGGGGGTGATCACGCGCACCGCGGCCCCGGCCCGGAAGTCAGCCGCGTCAGCCGTTCCACCGAAGACGCCAAGCGCCATCAATGAACAGCCGACACGCAGACAGGCGATCAGGCGATCACGCATCGGATTCTCCTCCGGGGGGCTTTCCAAAAGTCACTTGGCCGCCGCCGGCAGATCCCCCTCGTAGGGAAGCGTCTTCGGATCGAAGCCGGCGTGCGGAAGCGTGTCGGGGGTAATCCGAACGGCGGTCGATTCCTTGAAGGGGAACAGGCCGCCGGAGTCGTAGGTGAGCTCGATGAAGGTGGCCGTCCAGCCCTTTGGCTGGACGCGGGGCCTGCCGAGGAAACTCCCGTCCGGCTCCGCTTGGAGCACCGTCGGCTTGTAGGCGCTGCCGATCGTCGCCAGCCGGAAGTCGCGGGCGTCGGGGTTGTGGGCCTGCCAGAGGATTGCCGCCTGGGGCTTGACGTTGCTCCGCACCCGGATCGAGCCATCCTTCTCGAACGTCCAGGTCGGCTTCGGCCTGGCCCTGGCAGCGATGATCATCTCGTAGAAGGCGATGATGCTCGGGACGGAATCGGGATTCTTCTCGATCCCGTGATCGGTGTTGGGGACATAGCGGATGTGCTTCTCCCCCTTGAGGTTGTCGTAGTAAAAGCGCGACGAATCGGGAACGAAAAACTGATCGCCGCTGCCGTTGACGATGTATTTCGGGAGCGTGAGCCGATCGAGGTAGGAATACGGATCCTCGATCGCGTGGAGCTCCTGCATCCGCGGATGCTCGGGGTTCTGGACGATGCCGTGGTGGACGTAGTCGCCCAGGGCCCGCGACCAAAAGCCGTAGGTGGCGCCGTGGTGGATGAGCTGCTCGTCGAGATTCAGGACGTCGATGACGATCGGGATGATCGCCTCGACGCGGTCGTCGGTGGCGCCAGTCATCCAGGTCGTCCAGCCGCGCTTCGAGCCGCCGGCGACGACGAATCCACGCACAGGGATCCCCTCCTTGGCCGACCATTCCTCGATGCAATCCATCGCCTTGACGACGCTCTTTACCATCGGCAGGCGGGGGAGCCACGTGGCGTCGCCGGTGTCGAGGAACTTGTCCCAGCAATAAGCGATGAGGTCGTCCTCCTTACGGGGCGTGCCATCGCCGTGGAACACGATCGGCTGGTTGGGGATCTGTTTCAATTCGACGACGATGCTTCCGGTCGCTTCGGCGATGGTCGTGACGAGGGTGCTCGGGCCGTCGGGGATGTTCGTGCCGTCATTGCCACCGCCACTGACGAGGAGAAAGCATTTGTCGGTCTTCAGCTCCGCCGGCCGCGCCACGAGCACCCAGTGCTCCCACACCTGCCGATCGACCTCCTCCGGACTCCGCCACGACTGGCTCTTCATCCGGATGACGGTCTTCGCTTCCTCCCCGCCCCCCTTCACCACGTCCCAGTGGTAGGCCCCGTCGACGTCGTCGAGGTAGTCGTCGATCGGCAGTTCCACCGTCGCGCCGACCGGCGGAGCCGCGGCGGCCGGACGGCCGGCCTGGAGCCCACCGAGGAGGGCGATCAGGGTGACCAAGAGCAGGGAGGCTCGCAGCGACATGGGGGGATCCAGAGGTGGGGATGGGGCGGAAGATCCTGATCACTTCGTCGTCAGGGCGATCGGCGGCAGTTCCTTCGTCGCCGCGGTGATCTCGACGGTGGTGGGAGACTTGTCGACGCTCACATAGCGCCCCTCGAGGAGGTCGGGGGCATCCTCGGGCGATGAACCGAGCGTGACTTTCGGTTTCTTGGCCGGATCGGGCCAGGTGGCTGTGACCTTGTAACTTCCGGCGACGACGCCGGCGGTGCCGTTGGAGGTGATCACGAACGCGCCGTTGGTATCGGCAGCGGCCGAAGCGATGCTCCCCTTTCCACCGGCGGGATGGAAAATCAGAACGGCCCCCCCGGCCGGCTGGCCGTCGACGGTGATCGTCCCCTTCACCGGGACGAGGCTCGGGCCGGCCTTGCCGCAGCCGACGAGGGCGGCGGCCAGAATCGCGACCACCGGCACCAGCCGGAACGGAAGGGATGGGACGCGGGCATGGAAGCGGCGGGACAAGTTGGTCGGTTGCATGGTGGCGAAGGGTGAAAGGGGGCGGGAGAACGAGGGGCGGCGGCGGCCCCTGCGGGACCGAAATGAAGTGAACGGGGAACGGATCGGCGGAAACAAACCCCGACCCGGTCGACTCGGGGGCATCGACCGGGCCGGGGGGATGTCACGGGACGTGCCAGCCGGGAACCCTGGGGTCAGTCGTTGTTGCTGACCGCCTCGGCGCCGTCGCGGCTGACCATGGCGACGTAGACCGCCGGATCGATGTCCTGGCTCATGAAGGCGACCGAGGCGTCGCCACGGACATACGACACCCCCTGCGGGTGGAACGAGTAGGGGTTGTTCTCATTCCAGATGTTGATGATCCCACAGCCTGCCAACGAAGGCTGAGCGATGTTGGCACCGCTCAAGCCGCGGGTCTGACGGGCGATGTTCCACTCGAGATAGAGTGAATTGAGCGACACATCGTAGAAGGGAGCGAGGGCCGGCACCTTCTGCCCCTTGAAGAACTGCTGCTGCTTCCCCGCCTCCTCGACGAACAGGATCGTCTTCGAGAGCCCGTCGATGACCTCGGCAAACTTCACGCTGCGCTTCGTCTTCGGATCACTCGTGCCGAGGAAGCCGTTCTCGGTCGACGTCGCCGGCAGGCCGACACAGGTCGCGAGCGAACTGTGGATCCCGCGGATGGGGACGTAGTCGGTCCGCGGCATGCTCATCTTCGCCCCTGACGAGAGGAGGCCAGCCTGGGCGAAGTAGTCGGCGTAATAACCATCGGGGACGTTCGGCGTCGACGGACACTGGAACATCGGTTGCGGCGCGAAGGCCCCGGTCTGGTTCTGGCCACCCGGCCACGGCGCGGCCATGTTGACCGGGTCGAGGAGCGGACGTTTGAAGTTGAAGAGATTGGCGATCGTGCTCCCTTCGGCGTAGGGAAGGAGTTGCCCCACTGCGGCAATCGGCCTCCGGGCGTCACCCGTGACGGCGAAGAGCGGATTCGTCGGATTTGAAGGGGCTTCGGAGGGGAGTAGTTCGACAGCCCATGTCGGCATCGACTTCTTCGCCCCCTCGAGATTCTGCATCGCCAGCCCCATCTGCTTCATGTTGTTGGAGCAGGAGCTGCGGCGGGCCGCCTCACGTGCCGCCTGGACGGCCGGGAGGAGGAGGCCGACGAGCGTGCCAATAATGGCGATGACCACGAGCAATTCGACCAGCGTGAAGCCGGCCTTGGACGGACGGTTGGAACAGGACAGGCGCATGGAAGACTCCTCGAAAAGGGAGGAAGCAATCGAGCGATGAAGGCGATAAAAGAACGCGTCGACAGAAGAGATTGTCGGGGCGATCGGTCCGGAGCGGTGGCACAGCCCCCGCGCCACATTCGCCCCCCCTAGCCTAAAATCATAAGGGCATCGGCGAACGGCCACAAGGAATGGTCCGCCCGATCGCTCGGACTCGGTCGGGACACTCCTTGTCTGCTGGTCAGGCCGGCCGCAAAGCAGGAGGGCAGCCTCTCGGTTGGATGTGTCCGTCCGGTGTGCCGGGAGGGATTCCACGGGAATCATTCGTAGATCGGGCAGAAAGCTCCGAAGGCCGCTTCGCAGAAGACCCCCGGGTCGTTGAACCGCTGCCCCCGGTCGAGGGCGGAAATCGCCGCCATCTGCGGCCCTGTGAGGGAGAAGTCGAAGAGGTCGAGGTTCTCTCGCAACCGCTCGCGCCGCGAGGTCTTGGGGATCACGGCCGTCCCGCGCTGCACGGCCCAGCGGAGCAGGACCTGGGCCGGAGTTCGTCCGCAGTCCCGGGCGGTGTCGCGGATCAGCGGATGATCGAGGAGCGATTCCTCCGGCCGGGCCATGCCGAGGGGGACGTACGACGGGGCTCCGAGGGGGGAGAAGGCGGTTACGGCGATCCCCTGTTCCCGGCAGAATCGCAACAGTTTCTCCTGGGCGAGGAGCGGGTGGAGCTCCACCTGGAGGACGGCCGGCGGGATTCGCGCCCCGGCGAGGAGATCGCGGAGGAGCGCAGTCGAGCAATTGCAGACGCCGATACGGCGCACGATCCCGGCCCAAACGAGCTCCTCCATCGCCCCCCAGGTCTCCGCCAGAGGGACGTTGACCATCTCCATCCGCGGCTGGGATGCCGTCGGGTCGTGGATCCAGCCAGGGGGATAGCGGACGTCGAAGGGGACGAACCGCTGGGCGATTGGGAAATGGACGAGGTAGAGATCGAGGTGGTCGAGGCCGAGGTCGACGAGCGTCCTCTCCGCGGCCGCGCGGACATGCCGTGGGTCGTGGTAGGTGTTCCAGAGCTTTGAGGTCACCCACAGATCCTCGCGGCGGCAGACCCCGGCAGCGAGGCTCGAGCGGATCCCCACACCGGCCTCGACCTCGTTGCCGTAGTCGCAGGCCGAATCGAGGTGCCGGTAGCCGACCCGCAGCGCCTCCTCGACCATCCTGGCGGTGTCGGCCTGGTCGATCTTCCACAGCCCGAGCCCCACCGCGGGGGGCGAGCTGTCGGGAGTTACGGGGAGCTTGGGAACGGCAGACGGCATGACGACCTCGGCGAGCGTGGATGGCAAAAAGCCCCTTCACGATAGCAGGCCGACAGCGCGACGCACGTGGGGGGAGACGACACCGCCGGCATCAGTCGGCGCGGGGGCCGGATGGGATCGGTGGTGGCGGCACCGGCTTGATCCGGCCCCGCCATCGTTCCGCGCTGGGGGGGCGCTTGCCGCCACGCCTTGGCGCCCGGAGGACCATCAGCCCGGCCAAGAAGGAGAGCCCGAGGACGATCCAGAAGCGGAGTGGCATGGAAAGGAGGCAGTGGAGCGGGAACCGACCACGGGGCCAAGCGGCAGAACGTCGCTCCGGTCCACAGCATCATCGTACCGTTGCGGTTGAACTCCGGCACGCGGTTGGCGGAGATCGTCCGGGCGAAGACCTTAGCCTCCCTCATGTCGGCCTGATAACGGCCCGAGGGATGCCCCGGTCCGGGTGTGCAATTGCGGAGTACACACCCGGACCGTTGGGGCACCCTTCTGGGGCTCGTGGCGACGGGAGCCTTCTCCCGCGGCGCGTCTTGAATCGACCGGGCCGCTTCCCGGTCTGGCAATCGGGGTCTCTTGATCAGGTCAGGTGGTAGGCCGACTCCCCGTGTTCGGCGTAATCGAGGCCTTCAGCCTGGGCCTCGTGGCTGACGGTGAACCCGATCGTCTTGTCGATGAGGTAGCCGAGCACGAGGGTGCAGAGGAAGGCGTAGCCGCCGCTCCAGAGCAGCCCCTGGGCCTGGATCCAGAGTTGCGCCGTCCCTCCCAGCACCGGCCGGATGCAGAACAGGCCGACGAGGAGGGCGCCGAGGGCTCCTCCCACACCGTGGACGCCGACGACATCGAGCGAGTCGTCATAGCCGAGCATCGGCTTGGCCTGGACGGCGAGGAAGCAGACGACCCCGCTGATGAGCCCGATCAGCAGGGCGCTCAGCGGACTGACATGGCCGGCACACGGGGTGATCGCCACGAGCCCCGCCACCATGCCGGAGGCGAAGCCGAGCGCCGTCGGCTTACCGACCTTGAGCCATTCCACGAACATCCAGGCCCCGGAGGCGGCACTGCCGGCAATCGCCGTCGTTGCGAAGGCGAGCACCGCGACGCCGCCGGCCACCGGCAGAAAGTCCTTGCCGACGGCAATCGCCGACCCGGCATTGAAGCCGAACCAGCCGACCATGAGCATCGCGGCGCCGATGAGCGTCCAGCCGACGCTGTGGGGCACGAACTGGCTGCCAGGATAGCCACGCCGCTTGGGGAGGATGAGCAGCAGCGCCAGGGCCGACACCCCCGCCAGAACGTGGACGACGGTGCCGCCGGCGAAGTCGAGTACTCCCTTTTGGAACAGCCAACCGTTGACGTTCCAGACCCAGTGGCAGACCGGGTTGTAAACAATCGTTGCCCACAAGACCGTAAACAGACACCAGGCACTGAACTTCACCCGTTCGGCGACGGCGCCGACGATGAGCGCCGGCGTGATGATCGCGAACATCATCTGATACATGGCAAAGAGAAGCTCCGGCACGCCGTTCGGCGCGGCCTCGACCGTGTCGCCGCTGGTCACGATCCGCTCGTAGGCGTTTTGGCCATCGACCCCGAGTTCGGCAAACGAGCTCATGAACACCAGCCCCGGATCCCAGCCGAGATAGCTGTGCTTGGGAAGCTCCTTGCCGTCGGGCCCGACGCCGGCATCGACCGCGATCGCGGAGGGGACGGCGAACGCCATGTTGTAGCCGTAGGCCACCCACTCGATGGCGACGATCGGGATGCAGACCATGACGAGGAGAAACATGTTGAGGACGTTCTTCGCCTGCACCATGCCTCCATAGAAGAGGGCCAGGCCGGGCATCATGAAAAACACCAGCGCCGCACTGACGAGGATCCAGGCGGTCGAGCCGGTGTCGTACGTGCCGGTCAGATGGGCCGGAGACGCGGTGGCGGCAGGCGTGGCGACGACATCTGGGGATGCAGCCATGGCGACCGGCGGCTCCTCGACGGCGACTTGGGCCCAAGTGCCAGGGCAGCAGACAACCAAACAGACGGTCGCGATGACCGCCGCAAGCGACAGACGAAACATGAAAGCTCCTCACGAGTGAAGACCCTGACCGCCAAGGGCGGTGCGGGGCCGGTCAGGGGCCGATGCGAAGGTCAGGAAACGAACGCACGTCCCCCGCAACGCGGGAGAGGGAACGCAACGACGCCTGAAGGCGCCGCCAGACTCGGATCACACATCGCTCGACACCAGAAGGGTTAACTACTTCGCCGCGGGGGCCACCTCCGGAGTGACCTAAATCCACGGCAGCCGGTTTTCGAACCAGCTGGCATTCAGGACGTGCAACCTCCGTGCCACAACGAAATCGATCCGGAAGGTCGGGGCGCCAGCGGAAAAAAGACGAGCTTTTTATCGGGCGATGCACCGGTTTTGGTGACCCGTACCGCCGGGGGCCGGATGATCTGGGGGCCCCAGGGCCGCCCTGTTTGCCGGCAGGGAGTGCCGCGCGCGCAGGCAGCGATCGGTGGCCACCCGCGCCGAAGACGAAACGGCACCGGGCCGGATGTCAGAGGAACTTCGCGTAGGGATGGAAGCGGAAGCGGTTCCCGGGGTCGACTCGCTGCTTCTGCGCGCGGACCATCTCCGCCATCGCCTCCGAGCCGAAGATCAGCGCGGGGGAGACGGTGGAGCCCAGATCGTCGGGCTGGGAGTGCGTCCCGCTGAAGTCGACCGCCAGCCCCTCCACGCTCCGGGCCTTCTCGACGACGCTCCGGGTCATGTCGGCGATCTCCCGCCGCTGGGCCGGCGTCTTGTCCTTCGCGTCGTACATCGTGATCAGATCGAGGAAGAAACGGTGTCGGCAGTTGCCGCTCGGGAGCGGCTTCTTCGCCATCGCCGCCCCGCCGAGGGTGCGGATCTCCACGATCGAGAAGGTCGCCTCGTCGAGCGGCGCTTCCGCGATCACCGTATCGCAGACAAAGTCGAGGATCGCGTCTGTCGGTGGGCCCTCGGTGCCCATGCAATGTTGCAGCATCGCCAGCGGGCTCCCTTTCATGGCGTTGATCACCGGCCACAGGGCGGCCGCCGTTTCGTACCAGGATTCGAGATGCGACGACGCCACGATCGGGAGCTCGAGCTTGGCGGCGAGGGCCTCGAGCGGCGCGACGAGATCCGCCATGCTCCCCCGGAAGGTGTCGTAGAACACGAACGTCGCCACGACGACCTTCGTCCCCGTGACCACCAATTCCATCGCCACGCCTTCGTCGGGGAAGACGCGGTCAGCCTGGAAGCGGAGCGCCTCACGCGCGAAGGCCACCGCCTGGTCCCTGGTCTCGAAGGCAACGACCCTTTGCTCCGCCCCACGGACGACGCTCTCGGGCTCCATCTCGAGGGTCACGTCACAGACGATTCCCAGGGCGCTGCCAGCCCCGAGCAGCGCCGTAAACAGCTCGTCGTCGGGGGTGAGCACACGGATCTCGCCCGCCGCCGTCACGACCGTGAGCCTTGTCACGCGCTGCCCGAGCAATCCGAGCCGGCGCGAGAAATAGCCACTCAATCCGCCGTTGACGACATACCCGACGACCCCGACCCCGGGCCCCGTCCCCACCGGCAAAGCGCCCTTCCGCTCCTTCACCGCCTCGACAAGCTCGCGGAACACGACGCCCCCACCGACCGTGACGAGCGACCGCCCGCGCGCCTCGTGGAACTCGATCGACTTCAGATGCGCCAGGTCGAGGATCACCGCGCCGTCGCTGGCGACGGCGGCGGCATTGGAAGACTCGTGCCCGCCGCACACGCTTGCGATCGGCGTTTCTGCCGGCAGGGATCGGACGAGGTCGGCGATCTCCTCGGCCGAGCGGGGGCGGAAGATCTCCCGGGCCTTGGTGCGGACCGGCCGGTCACTGTCGTCCCCCAGCAGCCTGTTGCCGCTGATGCATGAGGCCCGCTCGGCGAGCCAGGTGCTCTTCTCGGTGACTTGCTCGATCGCAGCCAAGGCCCGTTCGCTCCCGGCAGCGGTGACGGCCGCTCCCGCGACGAGGCCGGCGCCGCCGATGGCCACCTGTTTCAACACCGATCGACGGGAGACGTCGTCGTGGTTCTCTGCCGACACGGGGGTGCTCCTCGGGGTGGATCGGGCCGGGGGATGAACGGGTCCTCTGTCATACACCCGGTCTCCCGCCGGCCACCACGTCTCGGTCTCCGGTTTGCCGCAGATGACCTGGGGCGTGTGGGCGAAGCCGGATGTGCCGAGCTCGATCAGGGCCGTTCTGTCCGCGGACGACGGCAGCTTCGACCGTGGCATCGACATTGATGCCCGCGGCGGAGGGGGGGACACGTGGTCGTCGTTCACCGGCTCGGGGGTGGTTTCTTCGGGAGTGACACCGTCGACGTCGACGTGGACGTTCCTCGCCGCCGTCTACGATCAGTCTCTCGCGACGATGACCTTTTATGTCAACGATCAAGCGGTGACCGTCGCAACGAGCTTCGGCACGTCCCACACCTTCTTCGACATCGGCCACAATCCCGACTTTGGCGAGTTCTTCATCGGTGCGCTGGACAATGTCTTCGTCTACAACCAAACGCTGACACCGACCGAGATCGCTGCGATCCGCACGAATGGATTCCCCACTTCCCCGGTGCCGGAAATCGATCCTGGCTCGGCGGCCGGAGTGGCGGCGTTTGTCGCGGGATTCTTCTCGCTCCACCGACGCCATCGCCGGATCCGGTGAGCCATCGCCCGCGCCGGTACCGTGGATCGGGTCGAGGGCTGCGTCCCTCCATCACGGCATCGGCCCTCGCTTCGACTTTTGCAGTTTCGGAGGTTTGATTTCCCGGCCGAAACTGCCGTCTGAAAAGTGGCGAGCCTCTTTCGAAGTGAGTGGATCGACCCCCATTCACTTCGAGCAAGGAGGCTCGCCGTAGTCCGTTGAACCCCGATTTTCAGGCGCGGCGAGAGGGGGGTGATCGAACGGCGCCTGAAAAACACGACCTCGACTGTGTTCGGGAGTTGGCCCCGAAAAGCCCTGGGTTCTCGGGGGGAGCGATCGCCGCATCGGGTGGCGGGGCAGTTTATCGGCCGTCTGCTATCCTGCCCCCCACCCGAGAGCGACGCGACCGCCGTCGGCGGGATATCGAGTTCCGAAAAACCGGTATTCGACTGGGGCCGGTGGGGGCGATGGCTCGATAGCCCCGACCGACTCGACCGCGGGCTCGGTCGACCGGAGCGATTCACGGAGGAGTTCTGCAGATGCAACCGATACCGCACTCGGCTGATACGGCGGGGACGAAACCGCAGTCCGACATGGCCAGCGCCGATCGCTGGCGGCCGCTGCGGGTCTGGATTCCGATCGTGCTGGTGCCCCTGATGGTGCTGATGCGATTCGTGCCGTCGCTCGTGCCCAACGCCCCATCGATGATCTGGATGGTCGCCTCCTTCGGCCCGTTTCTGATCGGCTTGGGGGTGATGCTGTGGTGGGTGCTGGCCAGCCGAGCGCGATGGTTCGAGCGGATTCTCGGCGTGCTGGGCGTCGTCGGCGTCGTGGCCCTCGAGCAGGCGGTCTGTGATCCGTCGATGCGCGGGCCGCTCCTGATCGTGATGACGATCCCGCTGGCGATCGCGGCGTTCGCGATCGGCACCATCCTCTCCGGTCGCCTGCTCACCCTGCGGCGCACGGGGCTCGCCGTCGGCTTGGCCCTGCTGGTGACGGCCTTCTCGGCCCTCGTCCGCACCGATGGGGTGTGGGGGGATTTCTCGTTCGAACTCGACTGGCGCTGGAAGCCGACCGCGGAGCAGTTGGCGACTGAAGCGATCCGCCGGGCCGAGAAAGCTCCGGTCGATGCCCGGGTCGAACCCCAGGCTCTGCTTGCGTCCCTCGAGGCGGCGCCCTGGCCCCATTTCCGTGGGCCGCAGGGCAACAGCGTGCAGACCGGGCGACGCTTCGACGGCGATTGGAACGCCCATCCGCCCCGTGAAATCTGGCGCCATCGGATCGGCCCGGCGTGGAGCTCTTTCGTCGTCGGTGCCGATCGCCTCTTCACCCAGGAGCAACGCCTGGAGGACGAGGTGGTGTCGTGCTACGACGCCAAGACCGGGCAGCCGATCTGGTCGTTCGCGACCCCGTCGCGATTCTTCGAATCGCTCGGGGGGCTCGGGCCGCGTGGCACGCCAACGCTCGCCGACGGCTCGATCTATGCCCTCGGTGCCGAGGGGATCCTCGTGCGCTTAAGCGCCCCCGACGGCACGCTCGTCTGGAAAGCCGATCTCAAGGAGGCTTCGGGGAGGACCGAGCCGCCGATGTGGGGCTTCTCCTGCTCGCCGTGCGTCGATGGCGGACTCGTCGTCGTCCATGCGGGAGGCAAGGGCGACAAGGGGATCGTCGCGTTCCACGTCGCGGATGGCCAAGTCGCTTGGACGGCCCCGGCCGGCGAGATGTCGTACAGCTCGGTGCAGAAGATCACGCTTCTCGATCGGGAGCTTCTCTGCCTCCTCTCGAACACCGGGGCGCATCTCCTCGAGCCGGCGACCGGCAAGAGTGTTTCCGACTACGCTTTCGCGCACCAAGGGTATCGGGCTTGCCAGGCGCAGGTGATCGACGGCAACAAGCTGCTGATTCCCGCGGGAGTGGGGACCGGCACCCGGCTGGTGGAGTTTTCCGCCGATGGCGACGGCCTCCAGGGAAAGGAGCTGTGGACCTCCCTGGAGATGAAGCCCGATTACAACGACATCCTCGTCCACGACGGCAACATCTACGGCTTCGACAACGCGATCTTCGCCTGCATCGGCCTCGAGGATGGGAAGCGGAAGTGGAAGGGGGGGCGCTATGCCAAGGGGCAGGCGCTGTTGCTCGCCGATTCCGACCTGATCCTCGTCGTGAGCGAGAAGGGGGAGCTCGTCCTCCTCCGGGCGACTCCCGACGGGCATGAGGAGCTCGGAAAAATCGAGGCTTTGAGCGGCAAGACGTGGAATCACCCGGTGGTTGTCGACGACCGGCTCTATCTCCGCAACGCCGAAGAGATCGTCTGCTACGAGCTGGCGACCGCGGACGGACAGCGCTCGGACCCGGGGGCGACGGGAGAAGCGTCAGTTCCCGGCCCCGCTCGACGCTGACCGCCGTGCCCGGGCGAGCGTCGCGGAGGGGGGCTCAGCGAATCGACGTCGGTACCGTTCGGAAAAAGCGATACCTTCGATCATCCATCGGGGGGCCGGTGTTCGCTCCCGGACTCCAGCACGCTCTGGGGATTTTTCAAACGCGAAAGAACGATCCATGAAGACGCTTCTGTTGGCCCTCGGCTTCGCTCTGTGCTCCACCGTGGCGGCGGCCGGCGTCGTGATCACCGACTTCACCGCCGGCAATATCGCCCCCTTCGGCGGAACGTGTTAATGGGATAGCACGAATCGCGATCTCGGCGTGTACGGGCGAAACACATCCACCGACTATCTGTTTCAAACCTACGGCTCCTTCGACCACAAGGACATCGCCGGCGCGACGTACCTTCAACTCACCGGTCAGTGGATTCCGTTCAGCCCGACCGACCCCCCCTACCGATGGTTGCTTCTTCATCGACTCGATCAACAACGGAAACCTCCTCGCTCGGGCGAACTACACCTACGGTCAATTCGCCAGCGGGATGGTGACCGTTTCCGCGCCCCTCGTTTGGGATCCGCAAGCTTCGACGACGATCATGGATCAGTGGCAATTGGTCGGCAACGGCTTCTCGTCAGGGGCCTACAGTGACTTTTACGTGAGGAACATGGTTGCCACCAACGCGGTCCCTGAGATCGACCCGGCCGGGATCGGTTCGATCCTCGCGGTCGTCGTCGGTGCCCTCGGGCTGCTCGAGCGTCGTCGGCTGAAGGCGGTCTGACCGCCGCCGATCGTCGTCGCTCCAACACGCGGGGAGCAGGCATTCGTGGGGGCCGCTCCTCGTCGGGCTGGGCCGCGGGCGGTCCTCTCTTACCGTTCGTCCGGCGGCTGATCGCCGTCATGTCTCCGGCTTTGATTCACCGTGCGCCCGTTCCGCGCGGCGCCGGCGCGTAGCAGCGGTCTTGGCAGCGAAGATCGCCTCGCGAAGCATGCGCTTTTGCGCGCGGGTCAGCTTCGCCCAGGAAGCTCGAGCGCGAGGGCTCTCCGCGAGCAGCGACGCGAGTTCGTCAGGCAGCTCGTCCGACACCACGTGGAAGGAGAGATCGACGTGGTCGCAGATCGGCTGCGGGAGCTCGATGAACCAGCGGTCGTCGTCCCATGGCTTGAGGGAGCGTCGTCCTCCGGGAACGCGGTTGATCGTGACTTCGACGACCGTCGTGCCGGCGAGCTTCCAGTCGTCGAGCAGGGGAGCCGGTACGATCAGAAATCGCGGCAATCCCGGGGCCTTGCGTTCGATCTGACACGGGAGGCGAAGCACCTCCTGCGTCTTGCGGGCGCGGCACGAGTCGCCGGACCGTTTCCTCGCGGCCCTGTCGATCGCCTCATGTCCGCTGAACGATCCAGCCCAGCAGCCGCGACAACTGCCGGAGCCTTGACCGTCGAAAAGCCTACCTGCCCGCGCGGCCTGCTGCAGCGCCCGGGGCGGCGGCAGCGGTCGGCCGCCAACCGATCCCCCCACGCCCGAGCCATGGGGCCGTCCGCCGCTTCGATGATGACGCACGCCGGCCACTGTGCTTGCACAGCGTTGGCACGGCGCGGGACACCGCCGGCAACCGGAAACTCCACATGGACCAGTACTGCGTGCTGATCCTGTTATGGCTTTTCAATCCAGCGATTCGCACGCTCCGCGGCCTCCAGCGCACGGCTGAGTTTGGCAAAGTACGAAAGCTTATGGGGGTCAATCGGACATCGCTTGGCTCCCTCTCTGAATCAGTCCGCATCTTCGATCCAGAGCAACTCAAGGAGCTCGCCACCGAGCTCTCTCACCGGCTACCTTCCGCCCGAGCCAGCAATTTCGATGCCCTGCAGCAGCAATTGACAGCCGTTGATGGCTCGGTAGTAAACACCGTCATTCGAGTGGCAAGACTGTCGTGGACGCCCAAGGGAAAGGGCAAGAGCCTGTCGGCCTATCGGCTCCATACGCAGTTTGAGGTGCTTCGTGGAATTCCATCCCGGATTGACGTTACCCTGGCAAATCCGAAAGGGGAAGCAGACGAGCGAGCTGTTCTGGGGCGGACAATCGAGCGAGACCGCTGCTACGTGATTGATCGGGGGTACGCGAAGTTCGCACTCTGGAACGCCATTGTTTCAGCAAACAGCAGCTACGTGTGCCGCGTCCGCGACAATTCCGTGTATATCGTCGAGCGCACCAATGAACTCACCGATGCCGATCGGGAAGCCGGTGTCCAGAGCGACGAGATCGTCGTTCTCGGCGGGCGCCGCGAGAAGGGCCAGTGCCCTAACCATCCGGTGAGACTGGTGACCGTGGCGGCCACGCCGCATCGAGCCCGCGGCCGTAACGCTGGACCTGGCTGCGACGGAACGCTTCGGATTGCCACCAGTCGCCTCGATCTACCGGCCGAACTGATCGGTGAAATCTACAGGCAGCGGTGGCTCATCGAGACGTTTTTCAGGATGTTCAAGCAGATGCTCGGTTGTCGGCACCTTCTCTCCACGAAACAGGAAGGAGTAGAGATACAGATGTACTGCGCCATCATCGCCTGCATGCTGATCGTGCTCTACACCGGCCGCCGCCCAAATGTCGCTGTTTATGAGGCAATCTGCTTCTACCTGACAGGATGGGCCACTCTTGAAGAACTGGAGGCTCGAATCGAGAAAAGCCCGCTGCAAGCCTGATGCGACTGCACGCCCATCGGGTGAGGCAGCCTTCACCACCGCGCCGAACCTGCCGATTTGGCCGATTCGAAGGTGACCCGCAACGCCGCCCTGCGAAGCCCAATCCGGCTCATTGGCAATCCAGATGGTTCCTGGTTGGGCGACGAGCGATCGGGGTCTCCCCAAAGATTTGCTCGGCAGTCTTCGTCGCTATTGGAAGTCCTGAACCTCTTCGCCGGGCCCTCATCGGCCCGGGAAGAGCCCTTTCCCGGGGCTGCCGCGCAGATTCGAGCCTCTTCGCCGCCCTGGGAAATCCCACCTCGAACGATTCCTTGACGGAAATGAAAGCCTTTCCTACGGTGGAACCGAAGAGCGCCGATGTGCCCTCTTCTGAGAGGTCTTCCGAGGAGAAGTCCATTGAACCGGCGAAACACCAAAAAACCTCCCCGCGCTTCTCCACTGCGCACGGTGATTGAGTCCCTCGAAACCCGGGCGATGCTCGCTAGCGTTGGGCCTGAGTCGTGGAGCGTGCCAGGGCTTGCTCCCGCCCCCCTCGGCACCGGGGCGCTTTTGTCCAGCGGAGTCATTCTGACTTGTTCGAGCCCCACGCCCGGCTCGTCTGGCACCTCATCGCCTCCTGCCCCAACCCCAGGCTCTGGTGGTTCTCAATCAATCGGCCTGGCGCTCCCGAGCAACTCCGGCTCGGGGACAGGCTCGTCTTCCACAGGCAGCGGCACTTCCAACTCAGGTGAGACGGGGCGACTCCCATATTTCCACTTCGAAGGGCCGCCGCACAGGGACGTGTTACGAAAAATCGATGAATACGCCAGGCGTTTCGGAATAGAACCAATCATCGACGTGACGCCATTGAATTGAGGTGCTCCGTGTACCAGTTTCGCTTGTGGGTCGACCTCGGCGAATCGACCGATGAGGCCGACTGCGGCCAATTGGCGGAGAAACTCCGAGTCGTTCAGAGAGTGATCGACGACAAGTTGACGATGATCCGTCACCCGAAAGAATGCATCTCCGTGGTCAACTACGCGACTGTCTTGCAATGCTCCGGCGGCGCCAATCATCGAGGGGCGAGTCACGATGCCCTGATGGAAGTTCTCCACCTGGTTGCGAAACTTCTCCCTGGAAGTCATGGCCTCGTCTACTGGACTGACGACGAGGGAGCCCAGAGAAACGCTTACAGCGTCATAGTCATTGCGAGAGGACAACTTCACGATCTTCCAGATCCCTTCCTCTCCCCGATCGTCCCCACGGTAGCCGACTGAAGCCGAAGCGGGACCAAAACAGGCCAGTGCGCCGACCGGGAAAGCACGGCGATTACGCGGCGGCGATGCCGCCGCTGACCGGAAGACCGGCACAGACGGCACGAACTGAACCGAAACCCCTTGGATGTAGGTCCGAAGAAAACGATTCTTCCACCCAGTACGCCCCACCCGGTGGCCGGTTTTCAGGCGCCGATGCGTGGCCGGTTTTGAAGCGCCGAATGACAGATCTGCCGGCTGGCCGGGCTCCGTTGTCCCAGTGAAATTGGAGCCCTGACGTGGGCCGACGTGGATTGGCAGAACGACGGCAGGTTGATCGTGAGGAGCGGCAAGACCGAGGGGCATGGTGCGGATCATGCCGTTCGTGCGGTGCCGATCGTGCCAATCCTTCGGGCGATCCTCGCAGACGCTTTCGAGCGGGCGGAGCCCGGGGAGAGTCGCGTGGTCCCGATGGCTGGCAAGCGGGGGGCGGAAGCCAACCTTCGCACCACGTTGACGAAGGTGATCTCTCGGGCCGGCTCCAAGTCGTGGCCGCGGCTGTTCCAGAATCCCCGTTCCTCGTGCGTCACTGATTGGGTGCAGCGGTATCCAGCCCACGAGGCGGCAGCATGGGCCGGGCACTCTCCCGCGGTGGCCTCACGGCACTCGCCTTTGGGCCGGGATCACCACTTTGCTGACGCTGTCGCCGGGGGCCTTGAAGGCGGCGCCTATTCCGGCGCA
>Ga0114973_10000354_pt1 | contig 34367 bp, 29 predicted proteins | sample M_140807_MF_Meta_FD_87025 | JGI IMG/M metagenome (GOLD analysis project Ga0114973, IMG submission 87025) | Freshwater microbial communities from Lake Montjoie, Canada to study carbon cycling - M_140807_MF_MetaG | ecosystem: Environmental > Aquatic > Freshwater > Lake | place: Lake Montjoie... | reverse complement strand
GCACAAGGAGAAACTGGAGCACAAGGTGAAACTGGAGCACAAGGTGAAACTGGAGCACAAGGTGAAACTGGAGCACAAGGTGAAACTGGCGCACAAGGTGAAACTGGAGCACAAGGTGAAACTGGATCACAAGGTGAAACTGGATCACAAGGTGAAACTGGAGCACAAGGTGAAACTGGTGCTCAAGGTGAAACTGGAGCACAAGGTGAAACTGGAGCACAAGGTGAAACTGGAGCGCAAGGTGAAACGGGAGCACAAGGTGAAACTGGCGCTCAAGGACAAACTGGAGCACAAGGTCCAATAATAGGTATTACAGGCGCAACATCAACAAAAGGAGAAATCGCATTAAGTATTTTCGGAGTAACTGGAAATTATAGACCAGTATTTTACGATAAAGTGTCCGATTTGTACGTCTACAATGATGAAACTGGTTCAAAAACTTTCGTCATTGAACATCCTACTGATGAAAATAAATATTTAGTACATGCTTGTTTAGAAGGGCCAGAAGCCGGAGTATATTATCGAGGAGAAGGAACAATTACAGATAATTCTAGCGTCAAAATTGATTTACCTGATTACGTAGAACTTTTAGCTAAAAACTTTAGCGTACAAATTACTGCTATTTATGATTCTAGTACAAATCACAAAATATATTCTACAAGTAAAGTCGTAGACAATTCATTCACCGTTTATGGTCCAAATGGGTCATTCTATTGGTATGTACAAGGCGAACGAAACAAAATTGAAGTAGAACCAAACAAAAAAGATACTGTTGTTAAGGGAGATGGACCTTATAAATGGATTTAAACCCTTGAAGATGAAGATGAATATTCAAAATCTCCAATTGTGTAACGATATATTAAGTTAAAAGTAATATAAAATAAAATTTGTATATTTTATATAAAATATATAAATATGAAAACTAATGAAGCGTTTTTTGTTAACAATCAAATAAAATATATGTACGGAGAATACTACGAATATATTAATAAAAATATTACTATTAAAAGTACAAATAATAATGATATTCTTGTGACAGATTGTTTTAACGACAACTTATCTTTAACAAAATTAAATATTGGCGTTGCTTGTGAAGAAAGAACCCGAGAATTTATATATTTTTTAAAAAAATTTTGGAAAAAAGAGAAAACAAATTACGTAATAAAAAGCGATTGGAATGACGCAAGAACGTATGATTATTTTATTATTACATATAACCGTAAATTTAACTGTAGAAATCAAGTCATTTTTCCACTATATAAATATCATATTCCAAAAGTAATGAAAATAAATGATACGATTCTTTTTAAAAACAAATTAAACAAATTATTTTGGAGAGGTACGTCAACTGGTTCTGACAATATAGAAGAAAATATACGACATAAAATTGTATCAAGAAACATCAATATACATCCAAATATAGACATAGGGTTTTCTCATTTTTGCCAAGAAGTTTATAATAAAAATAAATCGGCTTTTGACGTTCTTTACAAGGATAAAATCAGCAAAGAACAACAAACGGTATTTAAATTTATTTTAAACATAGAGGGAAATGATTGTGCTAGTTCATTTCCTTGGGCATTGGCGTCCAATTGTTGTCCATTACACAATTATCCTTTTACTTGGGAGACTCATATATTCGGTTTAGGAATAAAACCATATGTACATTTCATACCAATAAATAATGATGGAAGCGATTTGCTTGAAAAATATAATTGGTGTTTAAATAATTTAGATAGATGTGAAGAAATCGCAAAAAATGGCACACAATATATGGAAATGTATTTGAGGGATGATTTATTCAATGAAATAATGAAAGGGTTTTTTCAACTGTATCCTTTACAATACGATACTAAATAAATATAGTATATATAGTTTTCAAAAATTAAAACTAAAATTATACTTTTGAATATCATTTTTATAAATTATATCAACTAAAGTTTTAATTTCATTATCGTAAAAACATTGGTAATTTTTCGGTAAGTTTTTATTTATTTCTTTTTTTGGTATATCTCCACAAAAACTGTTATTATTTGTTTTTCTTCCATGATGAATAGAAGTATATTTATTCGCGTTTAATTCATATAAAGAATTATCATGTAAACGTATATTATAAGTTTCATTTTCGTTAATTTTGACGTATTTAGTAATTACATTTTCCTCGCCGTCTATATATTGTTCATGCGAATGATATAAATCATTTTCATTATACTTAATTTGATTGTTTATATGTAGTTTTAAATATTCTCTAAATGAAACGTCCGTGCTTGTTTGATTTCTATACATAGTAACTGCTCTTATATAAGGGTTCATTATGAATTTTACAAAAGTATATTTTTCTTCAATTAAATTATCAATATTTTTATAACTGATGTTCGGATGAAATATATCACATCTGTATTTATGTATAAAATGTTTTTCACTATCATAATTTAATCCATCGTTCAATAAACCAAGTAGATCAAGATATTGCTGAAACGCAATGCTACACCCCCCCCTCGGTGAAAATGTAATACAGATTTTATTTAAATTATCAACGTACCATAAATTGCTATACTCTTTATTTCCGTAACGCGTGAACGATGGGGTTTTTTTATAGATATTATCTATTAGTTGTTGGGAATGGGACATATAATATATATATATTATATTTCGCACCAATATTTTGTTTAGAAAATCAGTATACTAATTAGATTTCTCCATTATTTTAATAAAAATATATATTCCAACGCAAGCTAAACCAGTAAAATACGTTTGCGTTATAAGGTCTTTTGGTAGAGGAGCGCACTTTTTATTATTTTTATTTATATATTTTTTTTCTTTTTCTCTTTGCGTAAAAGCTTGTATACATTGATTACCTGAAACCGGATTTTGACCATTTGAAAAAGAACATGGACTCATATTTTGAATATCTACAAGAGTAACAAATTCTGTTTGAGATCCTGTGATATTATTATTATCAATTGTCTCCATAGTAATTTCTTGGCAAGGAGCGGGATTTGGTTGTAAAAACGACTGTAGTAATGTGTAAGGATTTAATACGCTTAAATCACCTAATGCCCCTGGAATTAAACCTTTATATCCCGAAGATAATCCTCCCATTCCAGAAGAGGTTACGTCAAAACCAATTGATCCATCTGGGACGTTGTCAATATAAATATATCTATTCACTTCTTGATTTGTATTAACATCTGTACAAGTTCCTCCAGTTCTCATAAAATATTTGTTCCCTAAAGGTCCGCCTGTAGCTGATGCGCTACTATTTCCTGAAACCAAAAGGTTTACATATTGTCTCAAACCAGAAATATTAGCTCCCAAAGCAGAAGTTGTACCGTCAGTGCTCATACCAATTTCTCCGGGAGGAAGAACGTTTGCGTAGTACGGATAAGGGGGTTGAATTAAGTTTTGTTCTACTTGTTGAACGTCATTTAATACGTCTTGAAATAAATTCATTATTTAATCTATATGAATATATTATTTACAATTATTTTTATAATTTTGTAATTTTTATATCCTTGAAGATTTAAAATTGTGTTAAGATATAGTTACTTTATGACGTTGCGCCAGTAACCGGAAGTTTTTTATTTATATTATCAGCGGCAGATTGTTGCTGACTAGTCAAAGCACTAACTTGTTGTTGAATATTACTAATTTGGGTTGACATAGTTACCATATTTCGAGAAATATCAGATACTTCTGTGTTTAAATCAGTAAGTTTGTTAACTTGTCCTTCTAGTACTTTTATATTACCAGCATTTTGTTGCGCTAATATTCCTGGATTATTTGAGCTATACTCTTGATATTGCCCACTAGTATTATTTGCTAAACCTTCAGCAGTGTAAATATTTATAAATAATATTTGATATATTATTAATATCATAAAAAACATGATAAGAAGAGAAATTAATAATTTCATTAATATATATTATATTACTTTTTATTTTCTTTAATAATAATATAATGTCTACAGCTTTTTACCCAACAAATATGCGTGCTATGCCGTCAGGTGGAAGAAATCATAAAAGCACATATGAAAATATTCCATATATTACTTGGAAAGGAAATGGTGTTTTTAGTAATCCAGTTGGAACCGCTTCAAGTCACGTAAGACCTTTAACAAATAATGATTCTGGAAACGTCTTTTTATCGGGTTCTTTTCCATCGAGGGTATTTGCGAAAACTAGAGTTTTTAATCCAAGACCTATTAAACAGTTTAGAAAGGGACGTGTAATTCCTTCACAGCCTATAGTATCTTCTGATCCCGAAAATCCTAGCGAAAATATGGAAGTTTCATTAATAAATTATAACATGGATAGATTTGTAAAATCAAGCAAAGGTCAATCGTTAGGCGGCGGGCGAGGTGGTCGTGGTTTAATTGATGAAATACAAGACGCTCCAGGTAGCTACATCGTTCATCAAAACCCTTTAAATGAGGTAAATGAAAGTATTCAATTAAACTCTGATTGTAAAACGTGTCAAGGAGTCGGAGTAGTAACTAATTATTATCCGAACACGACTTATTTAACAGAAAATCCAGAACCAAACACTCAAACCGCTGTACTTTGCTGTAATGCTCAAGCGAAGGCTAGAAAAAGAGTTTTGGGTGCGAGCACTAATTTAAAACCAAATTATTATACAACTCTCCAGCAATATAGAGAGAATAGGTGTAAAACGTTCAAGCAAAGAGAATTCAATTTTCAAACGGTAAATTCTTATAATATTGCCGAAATGAATAACAGCTCTAATCCATTTGTTACAAAACAGGCTATAGAATCAGCCAAACCAGGAAGCCCTTTAGCATTATTAAATACGTATTTAGCAAATTGTCAACCAAATGCTGAAATTTTTGACGCGACTGAAAATGCTATTATAGGAAAAATGATATCAACTATGGTAAACCAAAATATTTTAACAACTTCGCAAGTCCAAGAATTTCAAAGTTTACATATAACAACAATACAAGGTTTCTTTAATTATTTAAACACATTACCTCAACCTACACAAAATTTAGCTATTACTGTTTTTGTTGATTTTATTAACAATCCATATTGGGGAGTGCCGTTATCAGGACCTTCCAATCCAAATGGCTGTAAAGTAGTTATTTATAAACCTAATAATTATCAATTTGCGCAACAAGGAGCCGTAGAATCTAGTTCGAGAATTCTTAAACTGAAGGTTGATACTATTACAACAAATGCCGCAAGTTTCAATAATTATGACGCAAATTTAAATACTTCTGTTCCTCAAATTACGAATGGCGTGCCTCCACTAAATCCGTTTATTCTTAAATCAAAAGTTCCGAATTGTAATTCTCCTCCAATTTATCCTTATCAAAATAAAAAAGCTTGTTATTATAAAACCAATCCAAGTTATCAAGTTCCATTATCGCAACCAAGCCCTTATCGTTATTATCAAGGAACTGTCTTCTCTTCAAATCATTATAGTCCTAGTTCTATTACGTATCTCTCTAAACAATAAAATTTGTATTATTTACCTCTGTTTAACTCGATAATTATGTTGTTAGCGTATTTTCATTTACCTCGGTAGTTTCTTTTGTAATTGGTAAAAATATATTTACCCTATCTGAAAATTTATTACACGGTATTTTAAATTTTTCGCACCAATTTACTGATTTTTGTATATTTGTTTTCTTTATATATTCGATTTTGTCTTCTTTATTTTTATTTTTTAGTATATTAATTACTTGTATAATGGATTCTAGTTGCTGTTGTCCATTTATAATATTTATATCATCTATCTTATTTATAAAATGATATGGAATTTCTTGATCTATAATAGATTGAATATTTAATCCAATTAAATTTTTATTAACAATCTGATTCAAGTCATAATAATATTTTTGATATATACCGCACTTCGAATCGTTTATTATAAAATTTTTACAAACAATATATTTTTCAAAATTACTAATATTACTGGTATTTGGTTTTACTATTATGGTTTTTTCGTAAAGCGAAGTTAATATGTATATTATGTCAATTACGGATTTATAAAATATATTATCAATTTTAATTACAATTGTTCCGTTGGAATTCTGACATTTTAAAATAATTTTTAAAACCTCTATTAATTTTAATGTATAGATATTTACGTCTTCAAAAATTGTTTGGTCTATTTCAAAAAAAATAAAATCAAATTTTTTCGTATTTATTTTTTCATAAAATGTATTACAAGTATTAGTATTAGTATCTGTATCTGTATCTGTATCTGTATCTGAAAAACTGATAACTTCATCCAATCGATCCTCTCTTAATAATTCATAACAGTAAACAATATCCTTCCAGTTTGGCGAAACATGTAAAGTTTTCATGTCAGAACTCTTGTGATTTTCAAATATATTACTATTATTTGATATCTCTAAAAAATCATAAAATATATTTGATTGAGGCTTTAATTTGCTTACTGAAAATTTAGATCCGGGAACTTTAGAAAAAATATACTCACATGGGTTTATTAGCTTTAACGCAGAATGAATAGTTTCATCATCATCATCACATATTTTTTGTAATTGCGAATAAAGTTCTATGTAATAATTAAATAAACTATAAGACGTGTATATTTGCTGTTTATTTTCACTAATAATAGCTCGTATACTAATAATATTATTTGTTTTTGGTAATATATAATAACTCATTTTTATATATTAACAAATATTTTTTAAGTTAATTATTTTATTTAATCTTCAATCTTCTTCAATGTTCAATCTTCTTCATCCGCAATAATTATATTTTTATTTGTTTTTTTGGTTGTTTCCTTCTGTTCTTTCTTTTCCTTCTGTTCTTTCTTTTCTTTCTGTTCTTTCTTTTCTTTCTGTTCTTTCTTTTCTTTCTTTTCTTTCTTTTCTTTTTTTTCTTTTGGAGCATTATCTACAGGTTGTATTAATAAAGACTCTGGCTCTGGTTCTTCATCTAGTGCTTCAGTAGCATTTACTAATAACAATTTTTTATTTAGTTTTTTGACTAACGGTTTTTGAGTTTTCATTTCCATTTTTGCGATTTGTACAGCTTCCGTTGTATCAATAATATTGCGTCTCATATCCATTTCATTATATTCACCTAATTCTAATTCTACCTTTTCTGTATTAACCATAATTACTTTTTTATATACAAAATATCTGTTCAAAAACGAAATCTTTTTCTCATAACTAGTCATATTAATTGCCTTTCCATAATCTTTTTCTTTATATTTGTTTACTTTTATTTCTTCTAACATATTCATAAATAATTCACTAAAAAGTCCTGTCGCCTCAGGAAATCCGAAAGATTTTGCTTCTTCTCGGCTAACCAATTTAAAACCGTAGTTTTGTAAAACGCGATCTAGATAATCAAAATTTACAAGATATTCTGAAATTAATTGATTAATTGATTCTTGATATACTCCAATAGGATACCCAATGGAACTCGAATTGTCTTCAAAACTATCAGCATTATACATTTTTACAACTTCCCATATTTTTTTTCCATCTTCCACTATTTGAATACTTTCACCCTTAGCTTTATTATTCAACAATTTAAATAATTGTTTTCCATCATAAGCAGTTCCAATAAAATAACCGCCTAACTTAGTACATTCTGCCAAATTTCGCACAAATCCCTGTAAGGTTTCAGCGTTTTCTAAAAAGTAGTGTAGCGCAAATTGACAAGAGGAAACATTAAATCCATCCTTAGCTTTACCAAAATGTTTAGCTACACCCTTTCCTACTTTTTCAGGATTTGATGATCCTGTTCCAAAAACTGTTTTTGTAATTTGTATTGCTTTATCATTCAACATACTAGAACCGTTTTTGATATTGAAAGCGCTATTCCCGTGAACAAATAAAGCGTACGGCATAAATTTTGTCGTTTTTTTCATTTTTAAGAATCTAGCACACGCTCCATCTAGTCGGTTTTCTAAGTTATCTTTTGATTTGTCAATTCCAAAAACAAACGATAGCTTTGAAGCAACCCATTTTGGCAAATCTCCAGCTTTTCCGCAAGCGTAATCGATTAACGTTCCCCCTGCGTTAGAAACTCCTTTAATTAAAGTTTTTTTTACATATAAATTATGAAAATCTTTGAGAGCTTCCGTTTTTAAACCGCCGACAGATTTGTTATAATAAATATCCTCATCAATATTTGCGTCTGGTATATTCAACCCAGTACATATCATATCTTCTGTAATTGGATTATGAATGGATTGCCAATTGCTATTAGCGACATGATAAGCGTTTCCAAAGTTTCTTTTATTTTGCCTCATATCAGTTGTTTTATCATATCTAACCCGCAAAGGTATCCATCTCCATCCTTTTTCACGAGTCATGTCATAACTAAATTCAACAATTGTATTATCCACAAATACGTCATCTTCGTGAGTAAACATTTGATACGTGTCATTGTCATCCTTTCTGAGCATAATTTTACACAGACCCGCATCCGCGTCATAAGGATTTGTTGGCGCGAATTGAACAGCTTGAACATCCTTATTATTTCTTTCTTCAAAATTTTTATATTCTGGAAGATTATCGTCAATAATATCTTGACATGGATTTATAAATCCATGTTCACTTTCAACAAAAGTACATTTTAGTTGTACAAGTTTATAATTACTTGATTGCTCATTTAAAAGAACATTTGTACCTGGTTCGTATATTTGTTTTATAATGTCTTCTCCAGCAGGCGTTTTAACAGTGTCTACTAAGAAATCAATTGTATTGTATTGAGGGGGTTTCCATTTGAATGAATAAGCCCAAGTCATTTTTGTCAAAGGTCCTGTTTTTCCAATGGAATCTCCACCTACGCCAAAGAACGCGTGAGTAAATATTAATCCATCAGTATTATACTCAAACAATTCTCTCTTTTCATTTGATATGATTTCGTTACAAGCTGAAAATATATTACCATTTTCTTGGCTTTCTGGAAGAAACTTTTTATATGAAATTCGAATGGGCGAAATAAGTTTATCATTTTTATCAAAAGACGAAACAACCGTTTTAATATCTTTTCCCTTTGGCAATTCTTTTTCTAAAATGGATATTGGTTTTAAACGATTAATTATATTTTTTAATAACATATATCTAGATTTCAATAAGTCTTTTTCACTTTTTATCGGCATAAAAGGAAACGAGCGAACGTCTAATTTATTTATATAATAAATATCAAACGCCGCAAATAAATTTAAAAATTGTTTTTTTTTATCGTGTGATATAAGTTCGCCATCTATAACGGTATTAAATGTGTCAGAATTTAATGTTTTTGCCCCGGTAAATATAACTTTCATATTCGTATTAATCAAATATATTTTCCCAATTTCAGAAATAAACAGTAAGTGACGTTCTCCGTCAGCCTTTTCTGTTACAACAAAGTCTTTTCTAATATTGGGAGCTATTGAGTTTTCATCTATCGCCGCAACGTTTATTAATTGAAGAGTAAATGAGTTAGGTCCGATAAAATTACTATTTCTTACTGGTTTTAATCGATTGTATTGATCTTTATACACAAGTGACATATATGATTCAATAACGTGTTTTTGTTCATTGTACGATACTGGATAATTCGTTCCCTGTAATCCCGATAATACAAATTTTATTACTTTTCTTAATGAATCTAAAATATTTTTAGGATTATTGAAATTAGTGCCCGGGCCAATTTTTTTGTTGTCAACCTCTAGTTCAATTTCATAAACTTCATTTTTTTCAAAAATATTTGATTCGTCTAACGTATAATACGTTTTTCCATAATCAGAACTTTTCGTAATACTAATATCAACATTTATAGGGTGATCTGGATGCGTAAAAGTAACGCGGTTTATATAACGAAATGTTTTTTTGGATGACTTCCAATTTTGAATAATAAAACTATAAGAATTTTTTCCCGATTTAGACATATATAGTTCTTCTGTTTCATAAGAAACTCTAAAATTAAAGTCGTCAAAATTTACGACATATGGTTTTTTATTTTCGTCTCGTTTATATTCTTTTTTTACAAAAGAAATGCCTTGAAAACCAGACCTAACTAATTCATTTATATCATTTGTTTTACAATACTTTTGTATTTGAGTTATGCCGTGAACTTCTGTTCTTATGTTTGACATTTTAAAAACTCCAGTGTTTTTATCAAGAAATTCATTTTTTATAGTCAAACGATTGATTCCATTTTCGTCTGAGCTAGTAAACCCAATCGATTTGAATTTTTTTATAACGTTATCATAATCATTTTTTGTCAATGGTTTTATCCCTCTTGTACCAAATCTAACTTCTAATTCTGGAGTAGTATTTCCACTTTTAACGTAAGGATTCGAATTAAAGTAAGAATGTACAATATTGTCAAAACGACTTTGAGGCGAATTTTTTTTATCCTTTTCATCCTTTTCATCCTTTTCATTTGGCTCTTCTATTTCAACTTCTTCAATATCTTCACCAAATATATCCTGTGGAGCTTCCTTTGTTTCCAATTCATTGAGAGATTTTTTACCTATTTTATACGTTTCCATTTTTTTACCTATTTCGCTTTCAAAATCTTCTTTATTAGAATTTGTTGGAGTTTTATCAGAAGTGTTTGTTTTATATATGCGAGGAGGCGTATTCGTAGGCGAATTAGGTATTAAAGGTACTGCTTTTTTTGCGTGTTCTGGTTTTTCTTTTTTTAATTTTTCATAGTTTTCTTGATCCAATATTTTAAAATCACCTTCGGCTTCGTCCAAAATTTTATACAACGTATTTCCAACTTGGCTAAAATTTGGAGATACTACTTCTGGACCAAGAGACTCTAATATAGGATTCACTGCTTTTTGAATAAAACTCATTGTTATTTATAGTATAGATACATATTTTTAAATTCTTCTTCAATTTTTTTAAAAATATTGTATCAATGATTCATATAGTTCTTTTTTTAATTTCGTCTTACCAGTTTCTTTATTCATTATATCAATATCTAGTTTTACGCAATAATCGATTAATTCTTGAATTTTGTATGAGGATAATGATTTGATTGGTTTATCTATGTTTTCAATTTTGAGTAAACTTGATTTATACTTTTCTATTTCCGTATCATTTATTAAAAAAAGTTTATAACCAAATTTATCATTTTCAAAACTATGAATAATAAAAATATCATTTACATTATCAGCGTTAGCATTATTCATTAACAATTCATAATAGGTTTTCTTATTAATATAAATCACGTTCAAATTTTCTACAACGCATAATGTAAAAAATGTATATAAGTCTATTTTGTATTCATTTGCTAACTTGTTTTCAATATGTGCCAATGAAGCAAATTTATGTGATTTTATCAGCGTTTTTTCTTTCCTAATTTTTTCGATATATTCTATTTTCTGTTTTTTCTCTATTATTGGGGTTATTTTTCCTAATAATTCATAATTAACGTCTCCATATTTCATAATGTAAAAACACCAAAAGAGTGAATCTTTTTGTTTAGGAATAAAAAAATGATTTGTATTATTTTGAGATGAAGTTTTACAATTTGCGTTGTTATTTTTTTTTACAGCGCGACAATCAACATCCAGCATATGTAAACGCATATTTTCTAAAGATTTCTCCATTATATTTTCATTTAACGTGTAATCTTGTAATGATTGTATTACATCACAAGATAAAATATTTTCATTTGAATTCATTCTAATATTATATTATAATTATTTTAACAAATTATCTTTATTATCTTTTGTAAAATATGTATTTTTAAAATCCTCTTTTTGTTTTTCTATTTGGTGAAGAGTTATTTCTTGCGTATTCACGTAATTAATATATATATTAAGTTCATCTATAATTTCTTTTTTCAATTCAGAAAGATTAATATGAACTCCATACTTGTTTTCATTCAAAATAACACTATTATGTTTATTCAGAATTCTTAATACCTCTATTTGATTAAATTTATTCATACATTCAATAACATCTCTAATATAATTTAATTCACTGACCGAACAATTATTAATTTCATTTGTAGATACGGAGACCTCCATTATATATTTATATTTATTAATATGTAAATTGTTTTTATATATATATTCGAATGAATATTGAATATTACAATGAAAATTAGAAATTAGAAATTAAAAATTAGAAATTAGAACAACTCTCATATTTCAACCACTAATTACTATTCTTGGTTTTTTATCCACTTTCGGAGTAATAATTTCCCCTATAACCGATACATATTTATCGTTTAATTCAAATCTTTGCCCTATAACGCGCACTTCAAATTTATCTCCTTCTTGAATAGTGGAAAAGTAAGCGTTATTATAATGATGATCTCTAGCTATAAACACTACTACTGGAGATGGAACGCTATCAGCACTTTCAGCTCTAATTCCCGCTTTTGTAATATTTTTAGCTGCGCACGATATTTTTGTTCCTTCTACCGGATAACAAACTTCGCATTCGAATACCACTTCAAACAATATGTTTACCCCTCTCTCAATTTTACCGCTAGAATACGTTATAATCTTTGAGGAATTTGGTCTGACATAACCTTCAATCAAACATTTACCTTCAAATGTAGCGGAAATGTTTTTTTCAATAATTTCTTTTATATTGCTGCCAATAGCATTGATTGGCAACATAATCTTTCGGGTAATCAAAGCTCTTGAATAAATTGGTTTTATCAGTGTTTCTTTTCTCTTCATCTTTTGTTGCGATTGTTTTTCCATTCTTATAATTATACTACATAATATCTTTTAATTATTTTTCAATTTTATATTTAAATTTAATAATAAAAAATAACAAAAACAAATAACAAAAACCTAGAATTTTTGGTAAATTGCCATTTCTGGCGGAACAAACCATATTTTTTGGTCTTTTTGAATTTTATTGAAATATCTCAATAAAAATTCTTGTAAAACGCATAATTCTGGTTGTCCGATTGCTTCATTAATTACAACCCCATCTTCATTTTTTTGTGCCTTTGTTGTTTCTTTTGTATAAATATCCTTACCGACAATTTTATTTAATTTAATCATTGTTTTTTCTTTTCCAGCTTCATCACATCTTGCGCCTTTATTTCGTTTCGCAAAAATATCTTTTGTTTTAAAAACCAAATATTTGTTGGATTTTTCATATCCAATAAATCCAACTATATCATTATAATCTTCTTTTTTTATGTTCAGAAGCTCTCTTGCTTCTTTAGATTTCGCTAATTCTTCCTCATCAGAAGGTAAAGCTTCCACCCAGTTGTTTGTATCTTTATTTAATATCATAATTTTTCTATTTTGAATGTCGTAAAAAATAATAGCAATCATTTTTTTAGTTTTTATACTATTTTTATCAAAATAATTTTTGGCATACCATTCAAAACTATTTTTTACAATATTTTTAAGTGAAAATAAATAATTTATTACTTCTATTTTATCGCGAAACGTCAATATTTCAATTAAATGATCCGTTAAAAATTCTAACAAATATTTTTTACTTTCAGGATATTCTTTAGACATTTTTCGTATCACAACTCCACAATGTTTAAACCAATCATCGTCTGCTCGTTGAACCTTCTTATAATTTTGCGTTTCAGGGTCTACCTTAGTATATTCAATTGCTAAATCATAATTAGCTTTCATTTCTTCAAAATTTTTTTTTCCATTTTCATGAATATTTGATTCATTTTCTTTATTTTCTTTATTTTCTTTATTTTCTTTATTTTCTTTATTTTCTTTATTTTCTTCATTTTCTTCTTCCGAATCATACTTTATATCTCTTTTATCTATAACAGGCTTTAATATATCTTGGTTTAATTCAAAATTTATCATGCTGTGTTTGAAATCAATTGGAACGCTTCTTTCAAAAATAGATGTATTATTATACCTCAACTCGCTTGGCTGAAATAAATAATATTCTTCAATGTTTATAAGGTGTCCGGTTCTGTCATATTTATCAATAATGTATTCATTTTTATCTTCTATCAATTGTGTAAGAGCCGCGTAAATTTGTACATACGGGTATTTTTTTGGAGTATTTATAAGGTCAATTAAAACGTCTTTTTTATAAAAAAAGGCTTGTTTCATTAAAAACCGAATTCTTTGTAATATTTTTTCAGAATTAACCATAATAAAATTTTCATTATAAGTATCTTCATTTAAATTATTTTCGTCTATTATTTTATCTGGTCTACAATTATATTCGCAAACTTCCATATAATCGCACGCGGATGAATATGGCGCATCTCCTATTTTAAAATTTTTATCTACAAATCCATTGGAAAATTCTTGTGTAATAGTACCATTTATTTTTTCATTCAAGTTTTTCTGGGTAAAATTAGTTTGATCGTGATTAATAATACAATCAACCGCTGACTCTTTCAACACTCTACTAACTCTTCCCATTTGAACAGCTTTAAATTCGGCTACTCTATATACATATAAATCAGCGGATTCTTCTTTATTATCGTCTAATATTGTTCCATATAAAAATATTTGGACGTTTCTTTTTTCGAAATCCAAATCCTTGTGACTAAAATTACGTACGCCGCGCCCAATAATTTGTTCAATACGATTCAAATTGTACCAAGGCTCTAACACGTGTATTTGACGAATAAATTTTAAATCTATACCTTCCGACCCGGCCCTTGAAATTAAAAAGACTTTTACCTTATTTCCACTTTTATTATCATCGTTTGTAATTCCTTTTACCTCGTAATCATTATTTGGAGATAATCTTACGTCACCAGTTATCATTGAATATCGAGCTGGCATAAAATTAGATTTGTTTTCTGGAACTTTCATTGTTCTAACATCAACAACGGGCGAAGGTCTATTTTTAAATAATGGTTTTGCGTTTTGACCATATCTAGTAAATCCCATTTCTTCTAACGCTAATGCTACTGGTATTAACCCACTATCAATGTATTGAGAATAAATTAAGATAATACCTTCGGAAACTACGCCAGTTTCAGATGAATAAATAGAATCCAATATATTTTTAATTTTTGAACTATATTTGCCGATTATTTTACTAGAAAATATTTTTCCATATTTTTTTTCTATTGATTTTTTATATTCAAAAGAGCTTTTTTCCGGAGGTGATAACTGATCAACATAGTCCATCATTCTCTCTAATCCTTTTCGTCCAGTTAATTCATGCGGGTCAATTCTTGAATGTTGAATGTTCGAAGATGATGAAGATGAGCCTCCTTTAAAATCATTTTCAGAATGTAACATATTTTCACTTGTCTTCGTATCTGTTTTGGATTCTTTAGATTCTTTTGAAGAAGTCTGACTAGACGAAACAGTAGATTCTTTATTCGATTTAGAATTAGAATTAGAACTTTCTGTAAATGATTCCTCTAACTCATTTGAATATTTAACGCTTGGAATTTCATCTAAGACAGCTTTTAGTCCTTCATACGGATAAGAAATGATTAATGATTCTAATGGTAGTTGTAACAAAGTATACCCAAATGATTCCATATTTTCAAAACTAGGCATATCACGCACAACACCTTTTTTTGTAGTAACAGCAAACATTTTATTTCTTAAACTATTAATTATATATTTATACGCGCATCCTTGACATTCTCCACATTTATTACAATTTTCTAACGTGATTAAATATAAACTCAAAATGCTTTTTATGTCTTCTTTTCTGATTTTTTTTCCATTCATCTGATACTCTGGATATTTTATTGCGGGGAATGTTTTGTTAGGAGCAAAAATATTTGGATATACTCTATAAGGAAATGTGTAAGGATTCTCACCTCTTACAAAGGATACGTAACCAGTGGCTTTTCGCATTAATAACTCTTCTCCGTCTTTCTTAAAATTGCCATCTTTATTAAAAATATCTTTTACGTCCATTTTTGCGCGTCTATCATTCATATTCATTAAATTTAACAACCATATAATTTCTTTATAACTATTGTACATTGGAGTCGCCGACAACAATAATAACCTTAGATTATTTGCGGTTTTTACTAATGTTTCTAAGTATAAAGCTACTTTTTTATTTTCATTATCATCTGTTTTACGTATATTATGAACTTCATCTATAACGATCAACCTATTATCAAATTCATTCCGAATTCTTTTTATTGATTGCTTATTTAATACAACTTTGTCTTCTAATATTTTTGTTTTCTTTGGTTTATTACCTTTATCTTCGTTATCACCTTTTAACTGTTTATTTCTTTCTTCTCGTTGTATTAATCTATCTTCTTCATTAAATTGTATAGTTTTAATAATAAAATTCGCAAATTGACCGTAACCTAAAAAAAGATAAGAATTATTTATTAATGTTTTAATTTGGCTTATTACTTTCTCTCTAGGTATTCCTTTCATATTCATTGGATTTATTTCTTTTAACAATTTGTTTCCAGTACAAGCTCTAATATTCCATAATCCATCAACTAACTTTAATTTTCTTTCATCAAACAATTGTAGTCGAAAATTGTCTTGGACATTTTCAGAAGCTACAATAATAATCCTTTTGCTGCTACCTATTTGTTTTAAATAATCGCGCATATCTTCTGTAACGCCAATAGCACTACACGTTTTACCTGAACCTAATCCATGATACAATAATAAACTATTATATGGCGTTTGAAAAGATAAAAAGTTTTTCACAAATGCTTGGTGTGGAGATAATTCAAAATCAGCATTTGCTAATTTATCTGCTTGTTCTTTAATATTTTCATGTATAGTTCCATCATATTTTGTGTCATTGAATTCCTTTTTTTCGGCAATTTTTATATTGAATAATTGATCATTTAATGATGGATATAAAAAAGAGTTATCGTTAGGGTTTTCAGCTAGGCAATTTCTTTCTACGATTTCTTTTTTTAATAAAAATTTATTACAATCATTTGAATGATAATTATCAGGTATGCAACCACTTTTTTCAAAATCTTGTTCTAAATTATAATCACACGAATCATTTTGTAAAGAAGAAGAAGAAGATTTTTGTGAAGAATCCAATGAATCAACAATGACGTATTTTTTTTGTTTTTCACTCATAATAATATATATTATGAATATAATCTATATTCTTCTAATACTTTATAAATGTTTGTGATTAATTTTTTTTTCTCTAAACTGTATGGTCTTATTGATTGTAAACATTCGTCTATTGATTTCCATTCTATTTTACTAACCTCCGTCTTTTGAAAATTATTCAATATTTCATTATTATCACTAAGACAATAATCATTATTATTATTATTATTATTATTATCATCATTATTTACGTAAGCTAAAAAATATTTGTGTTTATATGATTTATAATTTGTTCCTATAAATATCTCTTCAAAAGGCAGAACGTTTTCTATAATACAAATATTTTGTTGAGGGATTCCAGTTTCTTCTTCAAATTCTCTTAAAGCGCATTCTATATCCTTTTCTTGATAATTTCGTCTTCCTTTTGGAAATTCCCATTCCGTTTCTTCCCATTTTGTATTACTATTTTCTATAATATCATTCAATGTTATTTTTTCACCATCTATAAAAATGCCATTTTTTAGAGAATCCATTTTTTTACATGACGCAAATTCTTCGCTTTTATACTGAATATTTGTTGTTTCACCCCACATCAAATTCCATAAATTTTCAAATGATTCATTCTTCAACCTACATTTTTCTTGGCTAGACATTTCATTTACTATATTTTGAATATGTTCTATATTATGGGATAAATATTTTCCTCTTATAAAATCAATATATCCAAAACTATCTTTACGTCTTATCATAAGAAATTGTAACCCTTTAGGACTTGAACGAAATAGAATAATACCATAACTTGTTATGGGCAATTTACATTGATGAAAGGAATGTCCCTGTTTTCCACAATTATTACATGAATTTGTTTTGTTCATATTTTATTAATATCATTCCTAACAAAATATATTTAAATCATTAAAAATTTATTATTCAAAAATTATTCATATTCATTCATATTCATTCATATTCATTCATATTCATTCATATTCATTCATATTCATTCATATTCATTCATATACAATTATATTTTTGATTTTAATTTTAAAAAATAATATAATATATGGGAAGAGGTTTTGGTTCTTTAGCATTTAATGTAAAAAATTTACAAGGTAATAATTTATTAAGCAATGGAACTTTTACTATTGGATCTACAACTGGAGCAGGATCATCTACACGAAAGTATTTATATTGTAAACAACATAGCAGAAATCCTTCTTCGTGTTTGTACAATATTATTACAATATCCTCTCAGAAAGCAAAATAACTTTAAAGTATTTGATAGAATATAATTTATATAAAGTTCAAATGTTAAATATTTTTTACATAAAAATATAAATGTCTCAATTAGATCCAACAGTATGGGGGCCGCATATGTGGTTTTTTCTACATACTATATCAATGTCATATCCAGCAAGACCTAATTCAGTAACGAAAAAAAAATATTACGAATTTATTCAAAACTTGCCTATGTTTATTCCTGTAGAACACATGTCAGGCGAGTTTACAAAATTATTGAATGATTATCCAGTACAACCATATTTAGATAAGAGAGATACATTTATACGTTGGGTTTGGTTTATTCACAATAAAATAAATCAAAAACTAGAAAAACCTCAAATAACTCTGAGTGAATTTTACAAAAAATACTATGAAGAATATAAATCAAAAAATATTAAACTTGCGGAATATTATAAATTACGTTCAAAAATAATTTATTTGTCTCTCATTTTAGGTTTTTCTGGAATAATATATTATTTATATGATAAATAAAAATGTAGTAACTATTTTATATATTTGTAATATATAAGTATATAAATGAATAAAAATATGTATAATAAATTTGGCGGAAAAGTCATAGCGTCAGGTGGGTTTGGATGCGTTTTTAATCCAGCATTAAAATGTCAAGGAAAACCTAGAGAGAAAAATAGAATTAGTAAATTAATGACAAAAAAATACGCCACTAGTGAATATAATGAGATAAAAAATATAAAACAAAGACTTGATAAGATTCCAAATTACTCAAATTATTTTTTAGTAGATAACTTTACTATTTGCGTTCCAGATAAACTACAAGAACATGATTTAGAAAATTTTGAAAAAAAATGTACTGCTTTACCAAAAGATGATATAACAAAAGATAATATTAATGAATCTTTGTCAAAAATGATGTTAATAAATATGCCTAATGGAGGAATCCCCGTAGACGATTATATTTACAACGACGGGTCATTTGAAAAATTAATACCTTTGAATAATTCGTTAATACAATTGTTTAATAACGGAATTATTCCAATGAATAAACAAGATATTTATCATTGCGATATAAAAGATTCCAATGTTCTTGTCAATATACACAACGGATCAATAGAAACAAAACTTATAGATTGGGGGCTCTCCACAATATATACTCCAAATGTTTCTCAAAAATTTCCGAAACCTTGGAGAAACAGACCGCTTCAATATAATGTTCCTTTTTCAGTAATAATATTCACTGATTTATTTGTTGAAAAATATATGAAATACTTAAAAAATGGAGGAAAAACAACGTATATAGAGTTAAAACCATTTGTGTTGGAATATATTTACGTTTGGATAAAAAAAAGAGGTTCTGGACACTATAAATTAATAAATTCGATAATGTTTATGCTTTTCAGTAATGAAATGACAGACATAGATGAAAAAACAAGAATAAGAATGATTGAAACAGAGTTTACAGTTTTAATGATTACAAACTACATTGTAGAAGTACTAATACACTTTACTAAATTTAGAGAGAACGGACATTTAAATTTAAGAGAATATTTAGATACCGTTTTCATAAAAATTACAGATATATGGGGTTTTATAATGGTTTATTTTCCTATTCTTGAAATTTTATATAATAATTATAGCAAATTAACTCAAAATCAGTTAAACATATTTAATCAATTGAAACACATAATACTTTTATATTGTTATAATCCACGTATAAAACCAATTATATTAGATTCATTGAACAAAGACTTGGAGTATTTAAGCAAATTAATCAAAAATGAAAAATTGGTTGATATGAATAGTAATAGTAATAGTAATAGTAATAGTAATAGTAATAGTAATAGTAACAAAAATGCGGCAGGGGTAAAGATGAATAAGACGTTTAAAAAAAATAATGTTACGGGGCTTACATTTATTCCTTCAAGTTCTACGCATTCATATTTTGTAAAAATGAAAAAATCTACCGCAAAAAAAATAAAAAACTTGATACTGGTTCCGAATAAAAATAAAACAAAAAGGCGGAAAAACGTAAAAACAAAATAATAAAAAATAAAAAATATAATAATATATAAATGAAGAATAGTTTCTCAGAACTTTGCGCCCCCGCAAAATTATATTTTGTTTTAGTCTTTATTTCCATTATCATTGGTTTATTTAGTGGATTTCACTTTTTAGCAATCATTTTTAAGTTACTTTTTGCGTTTATTTGGACGATGGTTCTGAACTGGTTGTGTAAAAAGGGATGGAAGACGCTTTCATGGATCTTAGTGTTATTACCATTTATTTTGATAGTGCTAGCGTATGTCGGGATGTGGAAAATAAGTAAAAGTCAACAAAGCATGATGAACTCGATGCAGCTTAATATGCAAATGCCTCCTCAAAATAATAAGAAACAAAACTAAATATAAAAATCAAATATAAAATCAAATATGAAAACCAAATAATAGAATAAGAATTTGTTTTATAAAATAATAATTTTATTTTATAAAATTACTATTATTTTACATATTTATATTTATATAATGAGACTGGAAATATTTATATTAGGAATAACAGCGTTTTTTATTTATAATGCGTATCAAGATGGTAAATATACAAAAATGTTAATGTCTTTTAAAAAATATTATAAAATGATTTTTTACGCTGTAATAGGGATAAGTGTTTATTTATTATTAAAAAAAAATCCACATCAAGGAAAAAAAATGTTGTACTACGCTAACAATTTAGTTAAATATATGCCAATAAATAAATCATCTATGGACATGTTATCTCCTATATTTGATTTTACAAGTAAAGATGATAGAAGTTTTATGGAATCTTTTAATGACATAGATCCAAATATGTATAAAGGCGAAAAAAGAATGTTACATTCTGGAAAGAATTCTACAAAACGTTCCGTAAGTGAAACCAAGAAGAAATATGTAGCCGCAAATCAAGATTGGAAATGTGGTGACTGTGACGCGCGATTAGATCATACATTTGAAATTGATCACAAAATAAGATTAGAGTACGGTGGAGACAACGATGTATCGAATTTGATAGCTTTATGTAGAAATTGTCATGGTAAAAAAACCGCTATGGAAAATATGTAATCATTTTAGTGAATAATTTGAAATATTTAGATTAAAATAGTTACTAAATTAAATTGTATTTATATATTATATGCTTTCATCAAATATTGTACAAAATAAAAAGGAACAAAATGTAAAATTTGAGGAAGTTACGAATAATGATTTGCCAGAATATACCGCAAAAGGTTCAGGAACAGGAACAGGAACAGGAACAGGTTCCGGCTCAGATTCAAAACCTAAAAAATTTTTAAATGAAATACCAAATCTAATAAAAAAAATAAATTTTTTTGTTGTATTTATAGTATTAATAATAATTCTTTTAACATTCTTAGTACTATTTTACCCTCCCGCAAATCTTTTTTCAAAAGATTATATCCCTTTACAAGATCAACAAATAATTGCGAACGTTTTTATAATTGTATTTTTTGTAATAATTATTTTCGGTTTATTGATTTATTATTTACCAGGATTAAGTGATGTAAAAAAATTTATGGGTCAATTCAAAACCGTTATGCTTGTCATTTTATACACAATATTTTTAATTTTATTATATAGATTAATGCCGGTACAGACAATGAATAAATATACTTACATTATTACGCCATTAACTATGGTAATGACCGTATTTTTATTTTATAACGGGTTTAAAAAATCTTACGTGAAAGATTTCAACGTAAACTACGAAAGAATAAAAACAGTTATTTTATACGTGTGTTTTATTTCTATTTTGTTTGTGTATTATACATGTAATACGGGGGGTTTCGTTCAATATTATTTTGGTCCTACTTTATTAATAACAATGTTGCTAGCATTATTTGCGTTTTTATATGTAATTATTATTTTAACAGTTCCTGATTCTGAATCTAAAAATAGTTTAAATAAAGGGAGTTTTTTAAAAAATTTTAGCAAATTTTCGGTCTACGGTTCAATCGGGTTTGTAATATATTTGGTTATTTCTATAATAGGTTTTATGTACTTGAATGGCGATTTAAACCAAAGTTCAAAAAAACCATCTAACGCGAACGTAATTCCAACCTCTATTCAAAATGATGTACAAAGTGGTATACAAAATGTTTCCAACACAAAAATAGCAAGTGACGCGTCTAACGTAAGTTCCGCTTTCAACTCTTATCTTCAGGATGGTTCCTTTCTTGATTTTTCCTTTCTGAAAGTAGGCGGAAAAGAATACACCGTAAGTATCCCTTTATTAACGTCGTTTATAACAAATTATGATGATTCGCAGTACAACTCTTATTCGCCAACGCCAACGTCTACATCAACGTCTACATCAACATCAACGTCTACATCAACAACTGAAGGTTTTGAAGTTAATTCTCCTGTGCCAGTTGTCGCAAAAAACGGCTCACAGACTTTAGCTATCATATTTATTCTATTCACTACGTTCATTTTTGGAACAACTTTAATCATGAACATATTTCCAGAAAACGTTGAATATATTACTAGTCACAAAGCGGATAACATACACAAATTATCGTTATTTAAAAGAGCGCTTTTAATGTTATTAGGTATAGTTATATCAGGATTAATTATCGCTTGGTTAGTTTATTATATACAAAGTTTATCAACAGATTCTGGAATCGTATCCTTTATTTTAAATTTATTATTAGTTCTTGTAATACTTACTTTATTGTACAAAACATTTAACGTAAAAACTCCGTCAAATCATGCGAATGCTAAAAAAAACGCATTTTTTAGCTTACTAATTAATTTACTATTATATATTCCTTGCTTATTTTCTGAATTGTTCGATTCTATTGTTACCATATTTACTGGAAAAGAGTATTCTAATACAACAACGTCGATTTTATTAATAGTTATTGCCATAGTACTTTTTGTATTATATATAAAATTACCTAGTTTGGAAGAAAAAATTGCCTCACAAGGTGGTCAGCTAATTGTAAATAGACCGGTTACAACAACAAACCTTTCACCATTAGCTACATATGCTGAATTAAATGGAAATAATGATTTTAATTATGAATTTGGATTGTCCTTTTGGTTTTACATCGACGCTATGCCTCCAAACACAAACCCATCTTATACTACTTATACTTCCATATTAAATTATGGAAATAAGCCAAATATTAGTTACAACGCAAGCGAAAATAAATTAAGAGTAACTATGGAATTAGTAAACAGATTTCCTTACGTAAGCGGGTTGCCTGGAAACAAAAAAGAATTACAAGATGTAACGGAAGAAAAAATAATTTTTGAAAAAGAGAATGTTTTATTACAAAAGTGGAACAACATAATAATAAATTATAGCGGGGGAACTTTAGATGTATTTTTAAATAATGATTTATTAAAATCCGCAATTGGAGTAGTTCCGTATATGGTAAACGACGCTTTAACAATAGGCGCTGAAAATGGACTATTTGGAGGTGTTTGCAATGTTGTTTATTTTAAACAACCTTTAACAAGTTCGCAAATATTTTATTTATACAACATGGTTAAAGACAAAACTCCGCCTATTTCAGATAATTCAACGAAAACTATCATTTCTGATAAATCTATTATTTCAACAACAAATTAGAAAATTTCTAAATCTATAATATACAATGGGCGTTTTAAGTATTGTTGTTACAATTGCTATAATAGTTTTAATTATAATTTTAGTTAAATATTGGCTTTCGGACCCATACACTTTACAAAATATACAATCAGGTGAAATAGCTTCAACCATTCCGGCTTCTTCTTTAGCAACTACTGGAACGGGTAGTTCATCATCAAATTTTGCTTATTCTGTTTGGTTTTTTATAAATGACTGGAATTATCGTTACGGAGAAGCAAAAGTATTATTTGGAAGAATGGGTGCTCCAAGCAAATCTGGTCAAGGTTCTATACAAGGGGTTAGCGGAGTAGATCCATGTCCGGCAGTAGTGTTTGGTCCAACACAAAATAATGTTTCTATTTCTTTAGGATGTTACCCCGGCGCTGACCAAGCTCCAACGACTGCCGGAGGTACAACAGTTGTTAGTACTTTTGTAATTGAAAATATACCTATACAAAAATGGGTTAATCTTGTTATAAGCGTTTATGGTAGAACTATGGATATGTACATTGATGGTAAATTAGTTAGAACTGGTTTATTGAGCGGCGTTGCCAGTATTAATAATTCTTCTAACGTGTATGTTACTCCGGATGGAGGATTTGACGGTTGGACCTCTAAATTACAATTTTTCCCTACATCATTAAATCCTCAACAAGTTTGGAATAATTACACTCAAGGATATCAAGGTAGTTGGTTTTCAAACTTCTTCGGTATGGGCAATTATCAAGTTCAAATAGCTTTAGTAGAAAATGGAGTAAGTCAAGGTACACTTACAATTTAAATTTTATAATTTCTTATTTATATATATTATAAATGAGTGATAATTCTGGCTTTAATACGTTTTCAACAAATAAAGGAACTTCAGGAACAAAAGATTTTTTAGAATCAAATAGTTTAGTAGCAAAATTCGCTTTTCTTATATTAGTATTAATTGCTTTTGTATTTTTATTAAAAATTGGAATTAATGTTATGAATTGGATGTTTTCTCCTAATGAATCCCCAAAATTATTTACAGGATTAATAGACGCAACAGTTCAGACCGTATACTATCAAGATCCAAGTGCTACACAAAATTACGCGCCAATTTACAGGTCTGTCAATACGACTGATGGTATCGAATTCACATGGTCTGTATGGATTTTTATTTCGGATTTACAATACAATCAAGGTAAATATAAAAACGTTTTTTACAAGGGCAATTTTAATATAGAGAGTAACGGATTAAATTTCCCAAATAACGCACCAGGATTGTATATTGCTCCTGATACAAATGAACTAGTAGTTATCATGAACACATTTAACGTTATTAATGAAGAACTTACTATACCTGATATACCACTAAATAAATGGATGAACGTTATAATTAGATGTCAAGGTAGTATTTTAGACGTTTTTATTAATGGAACAATTACTAGAAGCATTGAGTTAACTAGTGTTCCAAAACAAAATTACGGAAATGTTTATGTTGCTGCTAACGGAGGATTTAGTGGATATATATCTAATTTGTGGTATTATAATTATGCTTTAGGAACTGCTGCTATACAAAATTTAGTAAACACTGGACCGAATTTAACGGTTGCTAATAGTAACAATCCTCTTGACGTAAAAGACCCTAATTATTTATCGCTAAGTTGGTTTTTTGCTGGCGGTAATGGAGACAGTAATGGTTATAATCCATAAAATTTATTTCATTTATTTCATTTGTATCATTTATTTCATTTATTTCATTTGTATCATTTATTTCATTTATTTCATTTGTATCATTTATTTCATTTATTTCATTTGTATCATTTATTTCATTTATTTCATTTGTATCATTTATTTATTTTGTCAATAAATAAATAATAAATAATAAATTCTTTATGCTCTTAAACTTGGGTTAATACAAATTTCTTGGGAAGGGAAAATATCGCCCGACATACAAGTATCATTTACACCAACTTCTCCACAAGTTCTGATTCCGTGTTCTTCACCAATGTAGCACCAACCGGCTTTTCCTGAACCAGCAGATTGGATAGTGCTATTTGCGTCATCAGCTTGATAACTTTGACCTTGGTTTAATTGAGATTGGGGTTGAGGTTGAAGAGTAGGACTATTTAATGCTGTATTTAAAGCATTTGTTTGCGATTCGCTTGGACTTGGTACAGTACTTTGAACTGGAACGCCTGTATTTGTTGAGGTTGCCATAGACGCTGACGGAGCGCTTCCTTGAGATACATTTTGAATATCCGTTAAACCACTGTTTGCTACTCCAGCTGTAGTATTAATAACATCTTTTGCCCCCTCAGCTGTTACATTTACAATTTGACCAGTAAGTTTACTAAATGCTCCACCAATACTATCTATCAACGGTTTAAATATATTCGTTGCGTCTTGACTTCCTTTTGCTAAGTAACTAAATACGTTTATTCCCAAAAAAGCTAAAACAATTATGATTAATACCCAAGTAATTATAGGAATACTTTTAATCCAACCTATAAATGAATTAGATGATTCACCTGAAATAGAAATACCTTCGCTTGAACTATTTAATGATTGTAATAAATTATTAGACGCCGTATTTGAATTATCCATTATTATAAAAATAAATATATTATTTTTATCATTATAACCAAATGAATAAAGAATTTGGTTACATGATTTTTGTTTTTGGTTTTGTTTCTGTTTCTCTTTTTCGCTTATTTGAAGGTCAATAAATATAAGAATTGATTCATGTCTCCTAAAATTTCATCGCGAATATTTAATAAATCTGAATTTAACATAGAACTAGAAGCAAGCGCTTTATTTGTATTTAAACTTACTAAATAATTCTTAAAATGATTTACTTTTTTTACCAACTGTTCTTGGTTATTTAAATCAATCAACGGTATTTCTTTTACGTTGGTTAACTCAATTCTTGATCCTGTTTTTCCTAAAAGAACTTCAATAAATTTATCCATGTGCTCATTAAATTTCGCATATAATTCGTCAGTTGCTTTGTGCGTAGCATAGCTGTGCGTTTTCCAATGAAATAATTTAATCATTAATAAAAATTCAAAAAATATGATTGTGATATCTTTTTGAAAGGAAGCGGTTGATGAATTAGAATTATTAGATGAATAATTTTTCACCGTTAATGTTTTTCTTTTACTCCCGCCGCCTTTTTTATTTGTTTTCGATTTTGTTTTTGTTTTTTTTTTTTAATTTAAAGAATTATATTTTGTCGTATACGTTTTCAATAATTCAAAATAAACTTCTCGAAGGCTCGAATTTTTATCGATCTTAAATATGGTAACCGGAATATTTGAATTATCATCTATTTGAATAAAATATCTAACATTTTCTACGTTTGGGTTTTTAAACTCATTTTTTTCTGCTAACTTTATTTTATTAATAACAATAGCGTTTACTTTTGGAGTAAAGGATGACAATATTGGTTTGATATTTCCATTATTTTCTTTTACATAAAAATCATTATTTTCATCCCAAGTAAACATAACTCTGTATAAAATTTTATTTTTGGTATATTTTTTTATTTTATCAATATCAATACTCATATTATATATTTATATTTATATAAAAATTATACGCGAGGTATAAACGTTTCGCCAAAACTATTCAATTTTTCGATTTTCTCAATTGTTTTTTCTAAATTTGAAGATGTAAGATTTTTAAATAAGTATTCCATTTCTGGAGATTCTTCATTTTGTTTTATTTGTTTATAAACAGAGTCGATTTTTTTTACTACGTTTAAAACAACGTTTTTTTGACTTTCTCTTATAATTTCTTCTTCATAATTAATAATTTCGCACAAGATGGATACCACGAAATAGACAATATTTTTCTTTTTTTTATAGCAACCAGTTGTATATTTTAAACAATATAAAGATAACAAAGAGTGAATTATTTTTTTTGTGATTGGCTCTCTTTTTTCTGCTTCTTTTAAAAAAATATCCCAAACAATCCATACTATGTCCATTTGAAATTTGGACTCTACTGGTATTTTCTCTCTCCTTTCACATTTGAACTTGTCTTTTCTAGCCTTACAAATGTTTTCAAACTCCATAATCCATTCTATCCAGTAACAAGATGTTAGAACGTTTTTGCTTTCAGATGATAAATTATAAGCTAATTCGTTAATGGCTATAAAAAGCTCTTTAGGATCATCCTTTTTAAAATAATCTTCAGCATATTTTGTGGTTGGTGCTTTAAATCTATCCGTCATTTGAGTCAAATCAAAGTCATTTTTAGTAATTTTTATGTTGTCAAAACTATGCTTTCTTTTAGCGTCACATAAAATACACATAACTTCGCAAAATAATCGCCGTATTTTATCATTATTTCGCATTCTTAATTCATTATTTATGTATCCATTATGAATAATATCTTTAAAATTATTTATTCTTAATTCTAAATATATAGCTAATTTAGGATTGCCTAAATGTATACACTTGCTATAAAAAAACAATATAATTTCCCATACGTCGCTATAATGACCTGAACAAATTAATTCAGCGCTCCAATAACATGCCGGTTCAATTTTAGAATTAATCAAACTATTTAGTAATTCTTTTTTCACGTCTGTTTTTTTGAACTTAGAAAAGGATATTCCTTTAAAATCCTTTTGTTCTCTTATATCATTAATTTCACTGTCCATTTATATAAAAATATATATATACAAAAAAAATAACAACAATACATATATATGAAAAATAAAAATCCTATTCATTCAATTAGCATATTCTACAATAAAATGAGCAATTTTGGAAAAATACTTTTTTTTCTAGCATTGTTTTTAGTGTTGATCATTTTTTTTAAATCTATAAAAACGCCTAACTCTTTACAAAAGGAAGGGTTTACGCAAAATGATAAATTTGTATTTAAATCTGGAAAAGATATTTATGATGATTTTTATTCAGAAATTTATGATATTTTAGTTTTTAGTAACTTCAAAGATAACTATGAGGTTAAAACTATTATTAAAGAAACCAATACAAATGAACAAAGCAAGATTCTGGATGTAGGTTGCGGAACAGGGCATCACGTTTCAAAATTATCGCAAGGCACTTTGGACGTGACTGGATTAGATATTTCACAATCCATGATAAACCAAGCTAAATCTATGTATCCTAAATGTAATTTTGAAGTAGGAGACGCTTTAAATGGTTCTATGTTTCCATTTAATTCTTTTACACATATTCTTTGTATGTATTTTACTGTTTATTATTTTAAAGATAAAGATAGATTTTTTAATAACTGTTTTAACTGGTTAATGCCTGGTGGATACTTAATAGTACATGTAGTTGATAGAGAAGCTTTTGATCCCATTTTGCCTCCAGGAAACCCGTTGATTTCCATTTCTCCTCAAAAATATTCCGATAAAAGAATTACAAGTACCAAAGTAAAATTTAATAACTTTAATTATCATGCGAATTTTAATTTAAAACCAGAATCAGATGAAGCTATTTTCAGTGAGAAATTTAAATTTAAAGATGGAAAGGTTCGAAAACACGAACATAAATTATATATGGAAACGGAAAGTGCGATAGTTAATAGAGCGGAAAATGTTGGGTTTTTAGTTCATGCGAAAGCGGATTTAATTAAATGCGCATACGCGAATCAATTTTTGTATATTTTTATGAAACCTGAATAGAATAAATGAATTAGAATGAAATAAATGAATTAGAATGGAATAAATGAATTAGAATGAAATAAATGAATTAGAATAAAATAAATGAATTAGAATAAAATAAATAAAATAAAAAATATATTATATGTCGGAATTAGAGTCGGAATTAGAATTAGATGTATATATTGAAATATCTAAAAATTCTCATATTAAATATGAGTATGATCACGATAAAAATATATTAATATGCGACAGAGTATTACATACGCCATTTAAATATCACTTTAATTACGGCTTTATACCGGATACCTTAAGTTTAGATTCAGACCCTTTAGACGTAGTAGTATTAATGGACGATGAATTGGTTCCAGGCTGTCTTATCAAGTGTAGATTTTTAGGTTATTTAGAAACAGAAGATGACTCAGGAGTCGACCCAAAAATAATAATGTGTCCATCCAACAAGGTGGATCCTACATATTGTTCTTTGAAAAATATTACAGACGTTTCAAAAAAAACGCTTGAAAAAATAAAATATTTTTTTTCACATTATAAAGATCTGGAAAATAAACAAGTGCGCGTGGGTAATTTTTTAGATAAAAAAGACGCTATTAATATATACTTAAAAAGTCGCGATTATTATGAAGAAAATAAAAAAATATAAAAAAATATATACACGCGATAAAATAATATTAAATAAATATTAAAATAAATAAATTCATACATGTTTACTATTACTATTGACTTACTCAATTACGTTCCTTACATATTATTAATCATAATCATACTGTTTTTTTTAATAATGGCTATCATAAAAATAAAATTCAAATTTTGGGCTTTACAACCAGTGTTTCACATTTATGACCTAAAATACATGCTTTTCCCGCCTGGTATTATTTCACAAGAATTACCGATTGAAAATAAATATTGTAATTTCAAGAATATTGAAACGATTACATACAATAAAATAAGTAATTTAAAGATAAACAAAATGTGTAATTTTATTCGACTTCATTATTTACGAAATAATGAAAACGTTTTTTTACCAAAAAAACAAAATATTCTTCCTTATTTTTTACATCATAAAAATACGTCTATGTTTTCATTTTATACAGAAAACGTAAGTATACTCGATCAAAAACACAGTGACGTTATAGAGGATTCTAAAATAATTGGTATAATGACAACTCGACCAATAAATATAAAAATAAATAAAACAAATGATTCGGATGCTAATTTTATAGCCTATTATGTGGATTACTTATGCGTAGATAAAATGTATCGTAAAAAAGGAATCGCCCCTCAAATAATTCAAACGCATCATTATAATCAAAGAAGAATAAATAAAAATGTTCTTGTAAGTTTGTTTAAGAGAGAAGGAGAACTTACTGGGATTGTTCCATTATGTGTATATAATACATACGGGTTCTCGGTAAATAAATGGGGAAAACCAAAAAATATAGAAGGTGAGTATAAATTACTTGAAATTACTCCCCAAAATTTTCATTTATTGCTAGATTTTATTAAAATAAATTCACATCATTTTGATATTGTATTAAATTCTGATATATCAAATTTAGTTGAATTATTAAAAACGCAAAACATATTTATTTACACTATTTTTTGTGAAGACCAAGTAAAAAGCGCTTATTTTTATAGAAAAACATGCGTTTTTATTGAAAAAAATATGGAGATATTATGTTGTTTTGCGTCTATTAATGATTGTAACGATAACGCATTATTTGTTCAGGGGTTTAAATGTAGTTTTTGGTTAATAGCAGACAAGCACTATTTTGGTTTTTCTAGTATTGAAAACATATCTCACAACGACGCCATCATAAAACATTTATTAATAAGAAATCATCCGACGATTATATCACCTACCGCATATTTTTTTTATAATTTTGCTTATTACACCTTCAAACCCGAAAAGGTTTTATTCATTAATTAATTATTTTGGATATTTTATATATTTTATATATTTTATATATTTTATATATTTTATACAAAAAATCTATCGAATATATTTCCCTACTCTAGCGAAAGAATCAACAACAAAAATGATAAATATGCCTAAGAAAGAATATAAAACGACTTCCTCTGTAACATTGTTTGTTTTTTCATCTTGTTGTTCTTCTAGTAAATTAATCATATAATTCAACTTTTGTAATAAGACGTCATTTGAATTGCTTTCTACAAAAGTATTCGCATCATTAGACCTATAATTATTGTAATATTGTCTATTTATTTGATTTTGTTGGATTTGATTTTGCTGGGCTTGTTTTTGATACATAGGTATCATTTTTTTATAATAATCTTCAACTGTTTTATCGTCTCCGTAATTAGCATTGAAATTATTCAAATCTAAATCGTCTGGATCATCATAATTTGGAGAAGGGACGCTTCCCAAATTTTTTAACATATTTTCACTACTCATATTTTGCATACTTTCCGTAGCGTTTGTTTTATTTACTCCCACAGATTCAGGCATCGGTGGAGGATTGAAATCTCCTAGAGTATCATCTTCTACTACAGAATTATCATGAATCTTTTGTAAAACATTTTTTACTTTTTTTTCGTCAAAATTATCATTATTATTTCTTTTTTGGGTTTTATTGTGTATTTGTTTTTTTTTATTTATATATTTGTTGTCGCTATTTTTATAATCGTTAAAATCATTATTAAATGGAGCAGCATACATTGCTAAAGACATTCTTAATAAAAATTAAGATAATAATTTGAAAAACAGACTGAATTTTGTATAAATAAATTACATAAATAAATTATATAACTTTATTTATATAAATGGACTTTAAATTGGTTAGTAAAAATAATATTGGAGTTGTGTTCATTTTATTTTTTGTAATATTTTTATCCCAACACAAAACATTAAACTTTCTAATTAACACATATTTAGGAAGAATATTTGTAATTTTTCTTTTACTAGTTGTTAGTTATTGTCACAAAATTTTAGGAATTGTTTTTGTATTCCTTGTAATTATTTCATTCAATAACAACTCAAGTTATTTCGAAGGATTGACGACAGAAACTCAAAGCAATGAAACTCAACAAAAAGAAAAACCTAGAGAGATGGTAATAAATGACGTTGTATTAAACGCACCAAAAACAACTATTAATACAGACAACTTAGAACCATTAGATGCTTCTCATACAATAAATACAAATACAAATGAAACATTACCTACTACGTCCGAAGATCCTACAAATACAAATGAAACATCACCTACCACAACAGAAGGTTTCACTAAAAACTTATCTAGAAGATTCACGTCTAACGACTTTATCGGAAATGAAAGTGCTATTAAAAGAGGAAAACAATCAAATACCATTCCAATAAATAATTTACAACGATCATCTAAAAGCGTTTCGCCTGTAGATGTCAAATCGGCGTTCAAAGATAATTTTTCAAAATTTTAAATTTTAAAAATATGTATAGAATATAATAATGAATTATTTGTATTATTATATTTTGTTATTACTAATCATTCTTTTTTGTTTAACTTCTTCTTTGATATCGAATACGAATACGCAAGAAAATTTTACGCCTGGAATTCGCCGTCTATATAGACCATACGTTCGATCAGCAAGACTTTTTTCAGAAAATTTTTTCAAAGATTCAAATAACAAATTAAATTCTTTTTTACGACGCGTAGGTTTATATTAGGTGAAATAAAAAATATATTATTTTAATATATGGCTAAAGAAAATAAACTAAAACCTCCACATAAAAATATGTTTGAATTATACATCTTAGAACCAATTACCAATAGCTTTCATTTTTTAAATAGCCACGTAATGAGTGTTAACAATAGTAAATTTTTTGCGGGAGTAATTATGATTTTGCTTAACGTTGGGTCGAAATTTATTCAAATACAATTTAGCAGATCTACCGAAGAATATATGAAATATACAATTAGTAAACAACTTCTTGTATTTGCGATGGCTTGGATGGGTACTCGTGATATTTACGCAGCATTAGGTCTCACTGCGGTATTTACTATTTTATCTGAATATCTATTTAATGAAGAAAGCTCCATGTGTATAGTTCCTCATGATTACAGAGTTTTACATAAATTACTTGATACTAATGATGATGGAATTGTAACAGAAGATGAAATCTCAAATGCTATTGGTGTACTAGAAAAAGCAAAAAAGGAGAAACAGCGAGCAAAACAAAGAGAGAATTTTAAAAATTTTGATTTTGAAAAAATTTAATAATTATTGTACATATTGTTGTTATATCTATAATTATAATTTTTTTTTGTAATATTATTATTATTATTATTATTATTATTATTGTTATTATTGTTATTGTTGTAGATATCGTTATATCTATAATTATAATTTTTTTTTGTAATATTGTGATTATTTTGATTGTTTTGATTGTTTTGATTGTTTTGATTGTTGTAGATATCGTTATATCTATAATTATAATTTTTTTTTGTATTATTACCATTTGTTTTTGGATCGTAAATAGGTTTAATTACGTATTTTTTACCTGTAAGATTCGCAAATGATTTTCTAACAGAATTCCATTTTCGGTTGCATTTCAAACGGTTTATTTCTGAATCAGGTATTTCTGTTCCTTTTTTTAATTCTACGTCAATAGTTATATAATAACTCAGTCTATTATTGTCTCCAAGAGCTACTTTTACAGATGGTTTTGAATAAGGATTAGTATTCAAATAAGGATTAGTATTCAAATAAGGATTAGTATTCAAATAAGGATTAGTATTCAAATAAGGATTAGTATTCAAATAAGGATTAGTATTCAAATAAGGATTAGTATTCAAATAAGGGTTAGTATTCAAATAAGGGTTAGTATTCAAATAAGGGTTAGTATTCAAATAAGGGTTAGTATTCAAATAAGGGTTAGTATTCAAATAAGGGTTAGTATTCAAATAAG
>Ga0114973_10000353_pt1 | contig 34383 bp, 37 predicted proteins | sample M_140807_MF_Meta_FD_87025 | JGI IMG/M metagenome (GOLD analysis project Ga0114973, IMG submission 87025) | Freshwater microbial communities from Lake Montjoie, Canada to study carbon cycling - M_140807_MF_MetaG | ecosystem: Environmental > Aquatic > Freshwater > Lake | place: Lake Montjoie... | reverse complement strand
TATCTGTTAAAACAAACTTACTATTAATTGAATTTATAGATGTATCTGTTAAAACAAACTTACTATTAATTGAATTTATAGATGTATCTGTTAAAACAAACTTACTATTAATTGAATTTATAGATGTGTCTGTTAAAACAAACTTACTATTAATTGAATTTATAGATGTGTCTATTATAGCCAACCTACTATTAATTGAATTTATAGATGTTCCTGATGTTCCTGGTAAGCTTGAATTATTCATTGAATTTATTGATATGTCTATTATAGCCAATCTATTATTAATTGAATTTACTGATATGTCTGTAACAATTAATCTATTATTAATTGAATTTATTAATGCATTTGTAGAAGGTGTACAAGAATTAGAAGGTACACAAGATCCAGAAGGTACACAAGATCCAGAAGATCCAGAAAATCCGGAAGCTGCATAAGCTCCATAAGATGTATAATCTTCAGAAGATCCAGAAGATCTACAATATTGACAATATCCACAAGATCCACAAGTAGTACAAGATCCACAAGTAGTACAAGATCCACAAGTTCCACAAGATCCAGTTATACAACGTCCACAATTAATACAAGAATTTGTTACAGTACTTGAAGTACAATGTTTATAACATATTGTTGGATCAATACTAGAATCTGTATTAGGATCATAAGTAACCCCATTATTAATATCAATCCAGTATTGTTTTCCAACTTCAGTTGAAACATTTGAGAATACAATATTAATTTGAATGGTACCATTTGAATTAGCTTGTACTGCAAATTCATTTGTTTCACTTGTTCCCGTGCGATTAAAAGCTCTTAATCCAATATAATATAATTTATTTGGTCCAAGATTATTAATTTTACAAGTTGACAAATCAAATCTAGTCCATTTATTAGTCCAATTAATTAATTTATATTCAAAACCAATAATATTATATGAAACATCATATTGATTAATAGATGCTAAATTAGATGATACTGATGTTAAAATTGGTTGTAAAGGTACTTGTTGTTTAGTACTAACAAATGAAAAGTTATTACCTCCATTAATCCAAGTTATTTTTTTACTCGAATCAACTGATGAATTACCTCCAATCCAAAAATCACCCCAAGTTATAACTGAGTTATCTGGTTTTAAAACAGCAAATGCTTTAGAAGATGAATATATTCCAATAACATCAGATGAAAGTTTATTAGATACAGTAGATGAATTACCACCATATGATTCAGATCCCCATGTAACAACTGATCTATTTGATTTTAGTGCAGCAAATGCATAATTATTACTATATAATCCAATAACACCAGAAATTAGATTTGAACTAACATCTGTTGAATCACCACCATATCCTGCTGCACCCCATGTTACAACTGAACCATCAGCTTTAAGAACAGCAAAAGCTTTCATTGTACTACAAATATTGATAACACCAGATTGTAATTTTGTACTAACATCTGATGAATTACCTCCAGATGTTTTTGAACCCCATGTAACAACTGATCCATTTGATTTTAGAGCAGCAAATGCAGAACCAGTAGATCTAATATATATAACATCAGATAATAGTTTTGATTCAACAGATTTAGAATCTCCACCATATTTATATGATCCCCAAGTAATAACAGAACCATTTGATTTTAATGCAGCATAAGCATTTTTAGTAGAAAAAATATTAACTACATTAGAATTTAATTTATTTTTGATAGATACTTCATCTTTAATTATTTCTTTTCCATTTAAACCAATTGAATAGTATACAATACTTGAATTACCTCCAGCTAGAGAATAACCCCATGTTACAACTGAACCATCAATTTTAAGAGCAGCAAATGAGTATAAATTAGAAAATACTTTTATAACACAAGAATTAATCTGATTTTCAATTGAAACATAATTAATTACAATATTATCAATACATTCAATATATTTTGCAATACATGAATTACCACCAAAAATATTTTCACCCCATGTAACAACAGAACCATTTGATTTTAATGCTGCAAAAGCATACACAGTCGGAGTAATATCTTTTATATCTACAAATAAATGATTTTTTTCAGGTGGTATTGAACCACCTGTAGCATTATCACCCCAGACACTAACACAACCATCTGATTTTAATGCAGCAAATGAATAATAGTTTGTAAAGATATCAATAACTTTTGGAGCTAGATTATAACAGTTTGTTTGAATAGAATAACAATCAAAAGTTGAAATAGAATTATTTGTTTTTAATACAGACAATATAGAACCAGATGTGTTAGTTATAGAATAAAGTACAGAAGTCTGATTACAAGCCCTATTATAAGAACTAGATGGAATACCAACCAATGTACCACCAGTACAAAGTTTATTTGGTTTGGAATTAAAAGATGATACAAATGGGTAGTACCATAAAGTGTGATCCCATTTATCTATTTTATCTGTAAAATAGATTGGTTTGATATTTATGTTTAAATTATCACAATACCATGTACCTGGATCTGAACCAATTTCACTAAGTGCATATCCAATTTTTACTGTAGGATAAATTTGATTTAGTTTATTAACAGAGTTAATAAAAGATTCTGCAAATAGATTACATGTAATTAAATGAATAGTGATACCAGGATTTAATTTAATAAATTGTATAAATTCATCAGAAAACCATTTGTTTACATCTAAAGTAAAAGTTGTTCCCCAAGGAATATGATGGAAATCAGGGGAATTTTCCCAAACAAAACCAATTGATTGATAATTATTGGATAAACTAATTGGTTCAAAATTAATAATTTGTGTGGAACTTTTAATCCCATCTAAAAACTCTGATAAATTTTGTATATTAGGATATATTACCAGTGCGTTTAACATCTATAATATAAGAAAATATTGAAAATTTTATTTGTTATTGAAAATATATATATAAATTATTAATTATTAATATGTTCAGGATTTTAATTTATATTTTTATACTTGAACTTTTAGGATTTATTAATGCATATTTCAATCAAACTGAATTAAAAGATTTAGTTAATACTTATTTAACTAGATCTTTTAAACCAATAGATAAAACTGAATTAAAAGATATAGTTAATAGTACTTATTTAAATAGATCTTCTAAACCAGTTTCAAAATTTATTGAAACTAATCCTTCAAAAACAGAGTATCCGACACTTATACATATCAATCCAATTTATTTTCTATTATTGCTTGTAATGGAAGTAGGTATTGTACTTGTAGATATTTAGTTTTTTTAATTAATTTATTTTATTAAATTATTTAATAAAATATTAGCAAATAATTTTAAATGGATCAACCTGAATGGTTTAATAAGCTTAAAGCTTGGTTGGGAATAAAAGATTCAATTAGAGTTCTTAACTGTGACTCACGTGGTTGTTATTCTTTATACCCAATAAAACAATATGAACCTATTATTAAAATTAAATCAAAATACCTAATTGAATATTCACAAATTCAGTCCAAATATAAATATACTGGAGATTTAGAATTTGCAAATTCATTAGTTGCATTTTTTTTAATGGAACAAGATCAAGATCCATGCTCTCCAATAAGACCATATTTGGATTCCTTACCAACATCAACTGATGAATTTCATTTAACAGATTCTGAACAAACACAAATGAAAGGACTAGTTAATGGATTTAATTATTTACAACATTTAGAGTCATTGGAATCAGATTGTTTAGCTTTATATATTTGGAATTTAGATTCAAAATACATTCAATTTAATGGTTCTGATAATTTTGAACAATTTTATTCTCGATATATTCATTATAGACATTTGGTTGGTTCAAGAATATTTGGATATGAAAGAGATGGACAATTACAATCTGGATTAGTTCCTTATATTGATATGTTTAATCATTCTTTTGAACCAAATGCAATGTGGGAATATGATCCTGAAATAGATTCATTTGTTCTAAGATCTTTATGTGCAATAAAAGCTGGTGATGAAATATTAGATCATTATGGATTTCAAACTAATTATAATTTATTTGTATATTATGGATTTGTTTGCAAATATAATCTATATACAAGTTTTGAAATAGACGAACAACAAATAAATATGGAAACATCAATACAAGAAATAAATTCTGATAGTATTAAAACAATTGCAACAGAATATTTGGAATCACATATAAATAAAATAAATAAAATAACTAATCCAAATATTTTACAGATATATTTGGATGAAATAAAATTATTAAAACAAATACTAAAATTCAAAATCAACAATTACAGGATAATGATCTGAATTATATGTTCCACAGAATTCTTCATATCCATGATACACAAATACCCCTTTAATCTTTTTTGTTAGTTCAGGAGTTACTAATATATGATCAATCATAGTAAATTCATTAGGTGTTGAAACACATGAACTGTCTTTATCCCACCAATTAGTATAACGACTAGCTTGATCAATCCAAGTATTAGTTGTTACTAATTTGCCTCCAACTTTAAGAATTTCAAGTACTTGAGATGTTGGAATAGATTTATTTGCATCTAATACAATTCCATCATAATCATTTAAATCACCAATTATAATAACTTCATAACCAGCTGTTAAGTACTTGGAAGCAATTTGTTGTCCAACAAGAGCTTGAGCTTCCCTTTCTGCACATCTTGTAGGATCTGTTGGAATTGCTAATAAATGTAGACCAATAACTGCAATATTATACCCAGCAAGTTTAAGTTCAGTTATATAATGTTTAGAAATTCCAGAACTACCTGAAGTTCCATTGTATCCACATTTAGAGTCAGGAATAGGATAAGTATATCTTGACTCATCACGATATAAATTGACAATTGGATCAATTCGAGTAATTAGTCCAACATTTTGACCAGTTGATGAATCAGTACCTTTTATTAAATAAGGTTGGTAAGAACCATCTAGCTCCCCAACTAATTGATTAAGTTCATCACAACCCTCAACTTCACACAAATTAACATAATCTGGATTTAGATCACTAATAACTTGTGCAACTGATTCCATATGAGTTAGAGCTTGAGATTGATTAATCCAAGGACAACCTGATCCAGGACATTGAGCATTTGAATAATAATCGGTAAATAACCATTCAACATTGTACTGCATTAGTCTAAAAGTACTCTTATTAGATCTACGATCAGATGGTGTTGTAGATATAATAGGACATTGAGTATCAGAACTTAATACTAACCTTAAACTTAATAAAACTAAATAAAAATTTAACAAATGCATTTTATATAACAAATATAAAATTATTTATAAGTGATAATTTTTTATTCTGAATCTAACAAATAATTGATTTTTTTTATTGTTTGGATTATATTTAGTTAATATAAAGTAAATGGAACATATTATATCTAGTATAATTGGAACAACATGTGCTGAAGTTTTAACTCTACCAATATGTACTGTTAAAACTATTTATCAAACACAAACACAAGCTCAGACTAATAATAAAGTTAAACCTTTACAAATAGTGTCTAACTTGTATCAAACCCAAGGAATTAAGGGATTTTTTCAAGCATCAGGACCTGCAATTGTATCTCAAGTACTTTCAACATCATCCAAATACTATTTATATCATATTATTAAAGATTTAAGACAGACAGAACCTGATGATTTTATATCAAACTCAATTAATGGCGCTCTTGGAGGACTTGGTGGATCAGTATTATCACATCCATTTGATGTATGGAAAAATCATATACAAAGATCAGCTAGTCTACCATTTAAAGAACGTTTAGATTTGGTTAGAAATCCCATCCAATCTATTAAAATTCTATATTCAGGTTATTCAGGATCTATTATAAAAAATCTTGTATTATACTCTCTATTATTTCCTGTGTATGATTTTTACAAACTAAATTTATCCAATCATATTGTTGCATCAATTGCAACAACTTTAACATGTAGTATAGTAACTCAACCAGTTGATTATTATAAAACAGTGTTAATGTCTGGAAAGAAATTTGATGGTTGGGCTAATCCATATAAAGGGTTTGGATTGATGTTATCAAGATCAATTCCTCATTTTATGATATCTATGGGTATAACTGATTTAATTAAAAGTTTGATTCTAGTTAAATAGATTTTGGACTTGAATCAGAAATCTTAGAACTTTTAGGATTATTAGGATCATTGGGATTATTAGGATTATTAGAATTATTAGGACTATCAGGATTATCAGGAATATCGGGTTCACTCATTTCTAAACAACTCAAAGGAATGTGAATTCCAAAAGCAATAGGTATTTTCATAGGGGTTATTTTTTTATCTGGATCTACATCATTATATTGAATTTTAGATTTTAAATAAGATGAATAAAAAACATTTTTTTCAGTACTAACAATAAAATATATATCAGAAAGTTTACCAACCATAAAAAGCACACTTGTTATAAATGTAGACAAAGTTTGATTATCAGAATAGTATCCATGAACTATATATGCACTTAATCCAGTATTAATAATAAACATTGATAATACAAACCATCCTGATCTTTGATACCATCTATTAAGTAAATACAATGAATTTCTTTTTTGAATAGGGAGTTTTTCTAAAGCAATTCCTACAGATGCAGAATTAGTTGGTAATGTTTCATTAACTTCTAAATATGTTATTAATTTATTTTCTCTTTTAATTTCTATTGCATAAAATACAAGAAATGATCCCATAGTTATAAAATTCATAGCAAGTCCAATACTATATATTAAATCAGAAGATTCTAAATTTTCATCAAGTGAACAAATATGATCTCCACATTTTTGTGGTGAAAATAATATTAAAAATGATGAAACCATAACTTTGTATAGTTCAAATAAAATAATAGGAATAATACCAATTTTTTGTTTAAAGTTTTGTTCAGATACATAAGACATATAAGATAGTGTAGTATAAATTTTTTTTGATTGAACTTTACAAAATTGTTTAAACTTTACCAAAACCATCTATTTGATTTTTTAAATTGAGAAATTAGAGGGTTTGATAATAATTTTGGAAGTGAAGCATATGTATATTTTGAAATTTCTTTATAGTCAAAAATAATTCTATCATTTTTAATTCGTAAAGTTGTGATTGTATCATCATTTGAACCAACTAATACATACTCTGAAAGAGAATTATTAATTGGAATTGCATGTAGATATTTAATTATTTGTGAATATTTGAGGATTAAATCTTGTCCAAGTATTTCCAAATGTGTTATAAAATCACATATTTTATATTTATCTTCGGGTCCTAATGCATAGTATCTAGTTGATCCTATTTTAAATTCAATAGATCCTGTAGATTTTGTAATCCTTACATTAAAATTTATAACTGAAAGTCCTGAATGTTTATATACACAGTCTAGAATATAAAGATCGTCATTTAATGATGGAATTGAATATTCTACAATTTCAATCCCAGGTACAAAAGATTGTATTAGTATAGATATAATTGGTTTCATCTATCAGTAAATAATATATATAAATTTATATACACACTTGGATAAAAAAAAATAATTCAATTTTTATTATCTGTAGTAAAAATTGAATTTATTATCTATTTAAGCTTTTATTTAACAAATTAAGTATAATGAGTTCAAAAGTTTTTTATGGGGTAGCATCTGGTAGAACTAAAGGAATCTTTTTAACATGGACTGAATGTGAAAAATCAGTAAAAGATTATCCTGGAGCTAAATTTAAAAAATTTACATCTGAAGAAGAGGCTAAAGATTTTTGTAATAATCCATCAAAAGGATTTACTAAATCTACACAACAAAAAACTAACACACAAAATCCAAATCAATCCAAATACTCAAATATTACTTTTGAATCAGATTCTGATTCAGATTCAGAACCAATAACCAAATCAAAACCTAAATCTATTCCAATAAAGAAACAAGTTAACAATTTTGTTAATACTCGAGCAGAAGAAGATGCAATAAGAGCAAATATTAATTTTGATTCTTCTGACTCTGACTCTGAATCAGAAGAATCAGAAGATGAAAAACTAGTTACCAAAAAAGTTCAAAATAGATCTTCGAAAATAACTGTTGAAGATGTAGATATAGATTCAGAAGGTAAAGATACAATAGAAGATATCATGAAAAAACTTTATAAATCAAATGAAAAAGAATCTACAAAAAATTCAGTTTTATCCGAGTTGGGAGATTTTGTTCCTGATATTATAGTATATACAGATGGGGCTTGTATAGATAATGGCGGACCAAATGCTAAAGCTGGAATTGGAGTTTATTTTAGTCCTGAAGATCCAAGAAATGTATCTGAACCAATTAAAGGTAAACAATCAAATAATACTGCAGAACTGTCTGCACTTTCACGAGCATATTCTATACTAAGTACAGAAATTACAAATGGAAAGAAAGTCGCATTTTTTACAGATTCAGTATATGGGATATGGTGTTTGACAACTTATGGTGATAAATTAGAACAGGTTGGATGGAAAAAAGTAATTCCAAATAAAGAATTAGTAAAACAAATATATGAACAATTTGGTTGCAAATCAAACCCAAATATTAAACTAATCCATATTAAAGCTCATACAGGTAAACAAGATGTTCATTCATTAGGTAATGATCAAGCAGATCATCTAGCAAATGCTGCAATTGGTATTTCTACATTAAACAAAAAAGATGATGCTAAAAAAATATATTTAAAGGTTCCATTTGCAAAAAAAGATCAGGCTAAAAAGTTAGGTTGTAGATGGGATCCTGATGCGAAATCATGGTATTGTTACGAAAATAATACAAAAGCATTAGAACAGTTAGGTGGAAAAATATAACAATTAAATTTGAGTATTAATTATTGGTATAGAATAAAATTTTGCAGGCCAATATACAAATGCAGATGTCCATCCATACTGAGAATAAGTACGAATACTACAAGCTTTTTTTATAAAATAATATTCAATTAATGTAAATTCAATAATTAAATCTGAGGGATTTAATCCCACATGTAATCCAATAGATTTATCAGATTTATCAAAATCTATTGTATATATTTGATTTAATCTGTCTTTAACATACTTTTTAAATACATTTGAATTTGTCATTAAAATATCAGTTGATTCATAAGAAGAAATTAATAATTGATAACATATCTCACATCTATTTTCATCTGGTTCTTTATTATCTTCAAATCTAAAATGTTGAATTGTATGATTTAATGGAACTGATTTAGAAATTAAATTAATTTTAGATTCAAGTTCAGGTGTTGGTTTCATAATAAACTCTAAAAAGTTCATATCTGATAAACTTAATGGTATTTGAGGAAATACATTTGTTGATACACATATAAAATCATCAATAGATTCATCTATTTGCTTTGATATAAATTTTCCAAGTGCATCTGGATCATTATAAACATTAAGTAATTGTGGTACAGGAGTTTTTATATTAATTTTAGGATGAGGTTTTAAAGGTAAACTATTTGCTAGATATTTTCCAAATATACTAAATCTTGCATCAAATATACATGGAATTTTATTGGCAGTACAGTATTGATATATAGCAATAGTTCCTCTTAGTTTATCACCCAGACCTTGAATATTAAATTTATCATTCCAAACTATATAAACTGTTGGACATGATTTATTTGAAATATTTATATCATTAGTAAAAGTTTCAGGTTTTATTTGATAATATATATACCAAATAATTGTAAGTATTAATATAATTGAAAAATATTTTATCATTATCTTAATTATTATAATACATGAGATTATTTTTTACTAAATCACTTAATTTTATTTTCAAATATAAATTAAATGATTCATTCAAGACCCTCATGGACAAATTTATTTAGTTTTATTATTAATATTATAAGATTGGCTGGACAGAATCTGCCTGAAAATATTAATATACATAGATTTATAGTAGATAATGAAATACCAAACTGGTTACCTATTATTCCAAAATATATAAGTAGTAAAAAAATAGATTTAAAATATTTTTCATTAGAATGGATATATCAGGATAATATACCTAATTATTTAACTCATAATAAATATATTTTATATATTCATGGAGGTGCATTCTGTCTTGGAAGTAGTGAAACATATAAAGATCTTTTATATAGAATTGCTAAAAAAACATGTTGTGTTGTATTATCTGTTAATTATAGAAAGGCACCAGAATATTCATATCCAACACCATTGATAGATTGTATTATTGCATATTTATATTTATTAAGTATTGTAAAAGATTCTTCAAAGATATTTATTTGTGGAGATAGTGCTGGAGCTAATTTATCAATATATTTGATGTCAGAAATTATCAAGTCTAATCTAGACAAACCTGCAGGAATCATACTTATATCCCCATGGGTTGATTTAACAGATTATGGAACTAATACAAGTTGGGAATTAAATTCTAAATATGATTATATTAATGATCAAAAAGCATATTTTTTTGCATCTGAATATATAAAAAATACAAAATTTAATTTAGAAGATGTTTCACCTATTAATATTTCTAAATCTATTCTTAAACAATTTCCTCCAATTATGATTGAATTCGGGGATTGTGAAGTTCTATCTGATCAAATAAAAATATTTTATAAAAAATTATTAGATTCAGGATGTGTTGTTAAATATAATTTAAGAAAAGATATGATCCATGATTTTCCACTATTTGATTTTACAGGAATTTCACAATCTAAGAAATTTTTTAATAGTCTTAATAAATTTATTATCAAACTATCATAACTTGAAAAATTTTTTAATCTTAATTAATTAAAAAATTTTTTTACTATTAATTTTAATTATTTATTTCTTGTTCATCATATCAAAAACGGTCTTAGCAGCGACAGCACCAAGAAGTTGAGCACCAACAAATGGAAGGAAATCAGCAACAGGAAGAGATTTGTTAAGAGCCATCATGGTACTTACTGCAGGGTTAAGATGAGCACCAGATAAAGGACCAGCAATTACAATAGCAGCAAGAAGACCAACAACAATCATAACAGGGGTTAAGGCAGGAGCAAGGGCATTCTTGGCAGTGGCGGCAAGGATAACTGAGAGAAAGAAGAAAGTTCCAAGGAATTCAGCAACATACTTCATCATTTTTATATATATATTTATATATCACATAATTTTTTTTGCCTAAATTATTTTTTAAATATGAATTTTAATAAAACTATATATTTTTTATATAAAAAAATTGATATACTGATTATGTTGTAACTTTATCTAGTAAATTTATAAAAAAGAATAATTATGGGAATTTGTTGGAGTAAAAACGATACATTAACAGAACTATCATCAAAGTCAAAAAGTAATATTAATGTTTATGTAAGTGATGAAAATTATCATCAAGATTTAGATAAAATTAAATTAATTGATACTTCTAAAATACCATATTTTAATTGGAAAGGAAAAATATTTTATGCTAGACCATGTAATATTTATGATGGTGATACATTTAGTATCTGTTGGATCTGGAAGGGAGATTTAATTAAATATAGATGTAGATGTTTAGGTTATGATTCTCCGGAAATGAAACCACATAAACTAATTCAAGGGGGAAAAGAACTAGTTTTAAATGTTAATCGTGAAAAAGAAAAAGAACTTGCTAAAGCGGCAAAAGAAAGATTTGAACAATTATTAAATGCTAATTCTAGTGGATTAATTAAAGTTGAATGTGATGACTTTGATAAATATGGAAGAATACTTGTCACAGTCTGGAATGGAATTGAAATTAGATCTATAAATCAAATAATGTTAGATGAAGGTCATGGTAGACCTTATTTAGGAGGTACAAAAGAGCCTTGGGTTTAAGTTTAAATTTTATTTTCTAATATAATTTTATATATGGATACAAATGCTAATTCTTATAAAGCAGGAGGGAGGCATATTATTTGTGATATGTTTAAAGTAAATACAAATAAACTAGAATTTATTACATCTAATACTTATAAAATATTTGATAAATTTATAATAAATACTCTAGTTGATGCTAAAATTAATTTATTGGGGAAAACAACTCATCATTTTGGTACACCTGGTTCTTTTACTACTTTATACTTATTAGCTGAATCACATTTAAGTATTCATACTTGGCCAGAACATGCTTACATTGCATTGGATGTATTTACATGTGGTGACTCAAATACACAAGAAGTAGTAGATCAATTAGTTAAATATTTTGAACCAGAATCTATTAATTGTCAAGTAATTACAAGAGGATAAATATTTAAAATTTGATTTTATTTAACTAAATTTTAAATATTTTTATAAGTATCTAATTTTGTTTTAAGTCTTAATGTTAGATTTTTTAAACCTGCTGTTTTTTGTATAAATTTTTGATTAGATTCACCAATTCCTATAATTTCAGGATTTGTTGCTAAACTTATTGATAAACCTTGATCTGATAGTAGAGCCCAATTATCAATTGCGGTAACAGCTTTAGATATAATATGTTTTTCATCTGAACTTAGTTGAGCATTTGATTGAACAATTCCTGATGCACCAGTTGGATCAACAAAATAGCCAATATAATTCATTGCACATGAAAGTTGTGATTCTACATCTTGCAAAAGTACATTAGTATCAAGTGCAGACTTTGGTATTTGAATTTGAGCAGTTGCAATAATAGTTTGTTTAAATCGTCCAAAAGTATTAGACAAATTAACAATACGTTCTAATGCATTAGATACTGTTGTTAAAAAACCAATGTCACTTATAATATTAATATTTGATAACTTTGTTATAAAACTTTCAAAAAGCGCAGCTAATTCATCTGCTGCATCTGCAAAGTTTTCAAATCCAGCAGTATCAACTGATAAAGTTATTTGTTTAGTTTCATTAGCTATTTTTGATGCAGCTATAAATAACTCATTATAATCATCTAAAGTTCCTTTACCTTGAAAATCAGAACATTGAATTTCTTGAGCATAGATTCGAATTTGATTTAAAAGTTGGGCAGAAATATTTGATGAAATATCACTTGTATCATCTATAATTATTACTTGTGAATCTAAATTTTCATCAATCTGAATATCAATCATATTATTAACAATAGTTGTAAAACTAGTATCAGTATACATAGTTCCAGAAATATCCATCCCTTGAATATTTGTTGTAATTGTAAGACCATCATTAATAGTTTGATTTAATGTATAGTTAGTGATGGGCATATTGTTTGGTAAAATATTGCTATTATTAGAGCCAGAAGTCCTAGGAGAAGAAGGGTTAGAAGAATTAACATTATCATCTGAATTCATCAATATATATAATAATAAAAGAAAATAAATTTTAAAAATAATGGTTAAAATTTTTAAAAACTAAATAATTATTTTTTATCATGATGTTTGTGTGATTTGTGTGATTTATGAGATTTATGAGATTTATGTGATTTATGTGTTACTTTAATATCAGATTCAGAACTAGAATCAGACTCTGATGATTTACTATGATGTTTTTTTGAATGATGTTTTTTAGAATGATGTTTATGGTGTTTATGGTGTTTATTTGTTTTAGGAGATTCAGGTTTAGGAGGTTCTGGAACACATTCTTGTTTAGGAGGTTCTGGTATACATTCTTGTTTTGGTGGTTCTAAACATGGAACAGGTGGACAAGATGGTGGATAACAAAATTCAGTATTATTATCAAGTTCATATAATAAGAAAATTGAAAATTTAACAGGGTGTCCTGGATGAACTCCTCCACTTACTAAATTAGTTGTAACTGTTCCTGCATATGACTCCCAATTTCTAACACTTATAACATCACCTTCATTTAATTTAATAAATTGTCTCATAATAAATCTATTAGAACCTGATTCTCTACCAGTAGTAGTTGTTTGATCTGGTAGTCCATTTATAAAAATAGTAAGTTGTGCTGGTTGATCAGTAATAATATCAGCAAAGATATCATATACGCCAGATTTTTTAATTACAAAATCAGATACTCCATGTTCAAAACCAATATCCTTTACAAGTGTATCATATTCTAAATCAAAAGCTTGACCAACTGTAATAGTTTGTTCATTTGATGCATTTGCACCTATATATGCAGATGATCCCATTATTTGTAAGCATTTGTTTGAAAGTAGAAATGATTTAAAAAGTTCATAACATTCAGGACTTAATTTCTTTTTTGGTTCACAACATGTAGTTTCAGGTTTAACACTAGGTGCAAGTTTAAATATAGTTAATATTGAATTCATTCCATTTTGATTTCCACCATTATTTAATGGAAGAACAATTGAACCATTTGAAGATGTATGATTTTTAACAGATAGAATATCACCCGCCTTTAGTTCTATTATTGATCTAATAGAAATCTGTCCAGCACCTTTATTTGAACCCTGGGTTGACATTTCATATGGAATACCATTAATTGCAAATGCAAATTGAGCAGCAGTATTAGTATTAGCAAAAAAGAATATTTTATAAATACCATCTTTTTGAACTATTACTTGTGATCCAGTTGATGGATTCCATGTTAAATTATTAAAATTAGCAGAATATTCAAATTTAACATCTGATTCACTTATAACATTTTGTTCAGACCACGAGTAAAATGTACCATAAGTATTAAAACCTTGAACCATTAATTCAGGATCACAAGTTAATTTTTCAGCTAATTTCTTAAATAAATACTTCTTTCTTCTTGATAAACATTTTGGTTTCCAAGTCTTAGCAATACATTCATATTCAGGATTTTCCAATGGTGCAATCTTAGCAATTAATATAACATTATTATTACCTAATTGAAGACCTCCTACATTTAAACGAGATGTCAATGCTGCAGCAGTTGATGTATAATTTCTCATAATAAGTGTATCATTTTCTTTTAATTTAAGCATATGTCTAAAAACTGTTTGACCTCCACCTGCATTATTACCAGTAGTTGATGGCATATAAGCTTCTCCATTAATAAATATAGTATATTGAGAAGATTGATCAGTATTTGAACAAAAGAACAAAATATAAATTCCTGCAGTTCTTACAACAAATGGAGAATTAAGATAAGTATGTGAAACATTATATTGGGCTCCATTATTATTAAAATTAATAGGTTGATTTGTAGGTACTGATTGTTCTTGATTACTTGTTGCATAAATATAACTATCTGATCCACCAATCATTAAACTAGGATCTTGAAGTAATCTACATTTATAGTACTTGTAAATATCATCAAAACAAAATTTATCAAAATCGGAATCTGATGAACAAGATTTTTTAGAATCCTTTGATTTTTTTGATGGTTTTGATTTTTTTTCATCAGAACATGATGTTTCTGTGTCTGATTTGTGTCTATGTTTTTTATTAATCAATATTTTATATTGAGTTTCAGATTCAGAAGAAGAGGATGAGGAGGAGTCAGAAGAATCACTTGATTCGTTACGAGGCTTTCTTGTACTTGGGGGCATTATATATACAATAATAAAAGAAAATATTTTTTAAAAATAATAGCTGAAAATTTTCAAAATAAAATTTAAAGATTTTTAAAACTAGAGTTTTTTTTCACAAAATAATTTAATTTTATTAAAATAAATTATTTTAAGGGATTTTAAAAAATAACAATAATATATATATAGATTAGGTGGGATGTTGTATTCTAATCAGACAATACTAAATTTTAAATACTTTCAGTTAATTGATAGTATTATTTTGACAAGTTTAAAAAAAACAGATTGTTTTATTGATTTTTTATTAGAATTTAATAATATTTTATTATTACCAAATAACTTAATAGATAATTATAAAGATTTAAAAGAAGAATATTTAAAAAATAAGAATTTAATTAGTATTTATGATATTATTTCTAGATTAGAATTATTCAAAAATACAAAAAATATTATCAAAGAGTTTAATACTTTATATAAATATGACACACAGGTCTTAGAACTAATTAAAAATGAAATTGTAACTGGTTCTGAAACCGAATACTCAAGTGTTCTAAATTTATTTTTAGGATTAGGAATGTTTAAAGATATTGTGAGTTTAAATACTAAATTTGACAAAATGGTATGTTATGATCAAGATGATAAATTAGTAGAATTAGGTTCTCTTACATGTAAAAATCCAAATATTTCAATAAATAAAACAGATATATTACATTCAAATGATATTAAAGATACATATGATTTAATTGTATCTGAAGTTCCAGAAAATATTAAAAATATTATTTATGCCAAGTTATGTAGCAAAATAAAAGAACTTAAAATAAGAGGGACTAAATCAGAACCATTAATTTTGCAACTTATATTTCAACATTTAAAGACTGGAGGTAAAACAGTATTAATTATACCAAACAGTTTTTTATTCGGAGATTCAAAACAACATATAGAAACAAGAAAATTTATATATAAAAATAGTTCAAATATAAAAATAATAAATTTATCAAATAAAAAATCTATTTTTGTTGCAACAAAAGATGATCGTTCTGTTTGTATTCTCACTATAAAAACCATTTCAAATGATCAACTATTAAATCCAAATAATGAACAGATTATTAATTCAAATTACTCTTTTTATTATTCAAATTACGAGTTAGAAACTAAAACCCAAAATCAGTCTACTTGTGATTTAACATTAGATCAAATTGTAGAAATATATAGTCCTGGTGAATTAGAATTAAAATTGGAACCAGTATTGTATTCATATTCAAATATAAATTTTGATTTTAAACCAAAACCTGATAAGTTTGAATATATATTTGTAACTAAAGATGAAAATACTTATAAACAAGAATTTTTAAACTATTTGCTAATGTATATATTTGAAAAAAATATAGATTTAATTGTTAAAGGTAAAACAAATATACTTTGTATTGATAAAATTAAGAAACTAAAAGTTAAAAACTTTTCTTTAGAAAATCAGAATAACATAATTAATTTATTAGAAACTAATAGAAAATTAGAAAATCTAATCAATATTCAGAAAAAACAAATAGATATAATTATTCAAAATGAAATTTCAAATTTAATTTTTCCAATGACTAAACTTGGCTCAGTTATTACAATAGGTAATACTTCAGATAGTGAAAAAACAATATCTATTAATAAAAATAGTAGCATGGCAGGAAATGTTTTTATAACAAATGAACCTACAAAATCTGATAATATCTATTTTTTAACACCATTAGATAATTCTTATATATTTGATTTTTTATACATATATTTAAAATTTAAACAAGATAAAATTATTGAACTTGCAAAAATGAATAATTCAATTAGTTTATCTAGAAAATATTTAGAATCATTCGAAATTCCTATAATTCCTATTGATGAACAAAAAATAATATATGAAAAAATTCAAAAATATATAAAACTCTATGATAGTTTTATAAAAAAATCAGATAAAGAAATTATCAACTTATTTTTTTCCTCTCATTAATAATCTAATATTTATTATGTTATTAAAAACTAGTTTTTTTCACCTTGAGGTTCTTGTACACTTGGAGTAGTTGAACCTTGTTCACCTACAGGACCTACTGGACCTACGGGACCTATAGGACCTACGGGTCCTTCATCACCTTGTTCACCTTGTGGACCAGCTGGACCTACGGGACCTTGTGGGCCTATTGGGCCTTGTTCGCCTTGTGGACCTACGGGTCCTTGTTCACCTTGTGGACCTACGGGTCCTTGTTCACCTTGTGGACCTACGGGTCCTTGTTCACCTTGTGGACCAACAGGTCCTTGTTCACCTTGTGGACCAACAGGGCCTACTGGACCTTGAACACCGAGTGCCATTAGTTCCCATACACAATCATTAGAAACTGGATCTAAACCAATACTATGTGTAACAGCAATATAAGATGAACCTTCAAAAAATACAACATCATATCTGCAATATTCTTCACATGGTTTCCATTGACCTTTCCAAACAAATGAAGGACCAATTGGTCCTCTAGGACCTTTAGGTCCTTGTTTACCTTTTGGTCCTGTTAATCCTCTTTTACCTTTTGGTCCTTCAGATCCAGGTGGACCTTCTGGACCCTGTTTACCACGTGGACCTTGATTTCCACGATCACCTTTTATTAAACTAAAATTAAATGGTTTTGATGGTTGACCATCTGTCAACAGTGAATATACTGATGGAGATGCATCATGATTTTTTGATTTATTTTTTTTACACTTGGATTTAATAAAAATTGAATCTAAACTTGCAACTTTGTCTGATTCACTTGTTTTTGAACTAGATGAGTCAGATTCAGATGAAGTTGAATATGTTGACTTACTTACTGGTGAATACGAATTTTTTTTTTCTTTATTCATTGATATACTGTATAATAAGAAAATAAATTTCAAAAAATATATAATATTTTTTTTAAAATTTAAACTTTTTTTTTTAAACAGCAAGTTTGAAAAATTTTTGATGTAACTAAATAAGGGTCAATATTAGCAGCTGGTCTTCTATCTTCAAAATATCCACATCTATCTTTTACAACTTGGTTAGGAATTCTAATTGAAGTGTTACGTGTACCAACACCATATGAAAATTTATCAATAGATGCAGTTTCATGATGTCCTGTTAGTCTTAATTCATTACCTTCGCCATATACTTGAATATGAGATTGATGAACTTGTGCTAGTAAATCAATATATTTATAAATATACTCTAAACCTCCAGGTTCTCTTGTTTGTACTGTAGAAAAATTTGTATGACATCCAGATCCATTTATATCTTCCATTGGTTTTGGTTTATATGTAATTACAATACCAAATTTTTCACTAACTCTTTCTAAGATATATCTAGATAACATATGTTGATCTGCTGAATCAATACCCACGCAAGGACCAATTTGATATTCCCATTGATAAGGTGCAACTTCAGCATTAATTCCAGAAATATTTAAACCAGAATATATACAATGTTCTAAATGTTCTTCTGCAATTAATCTTTCAATTGGTTGTTTATGTCCAATCCCACAATACCATTTGGTTTGGGAGTTTATTACTGGCCACAAACCATTAATACCATCAAACATAAAATATTCTTGTTCCAATCCAAACCAAGGTTCATCTTCTAATCTTTCATTAAATATTTGTACAGATTGATGTCTATTATTATTTGGTGCTGGAGTTCCATCTGTTTTATATGTTGAACAAAGAACTAACCAATTTAAATTTGTAATAGTATTCATTTTTAATCCAGTTCTTCTAAATGGATCAGGAACTATTTTAACAGGAACCAAAATAATTTCTGTATCTGAACCATTATTTATTGCTTGAGAAGTTGATGAACCATCATAATTCCATTTAGGAACTGAACTCAAGTCACTAATAAGCTCGTATACAACTTTAGTTTTTGATCTTAACTCACCATTCCCATCTATCCATATATACTCTAACAAACTTGTCATTTTAATATATACAATACTATTAATTTTTCTTTAAGTATTGGCACAAGTAATAAAAATTGTCAAAGGACTGATTTTTAGAAAAAAATTGAAAAAAAATATTGATATTAAATCTAGATATCTAGATTTAATGATCAAGTAAAGATAAACTTTATCAATAAAATATATTATATTTAAAACAATGAGTATTCAAATACCAATTTTTGCCACTCCAGAACAAGTTCGAGAGTATATAGATACAAATCATGGATCATTTGTTGTTTCAAATGATTTTGCCGAGTCTAACTACTATATTCAGGAAACACCAGAAAGTTCAACAGTTATACTGATTAACAAAATTAATCAGTTTTATTATGTGTTTACACGTGTTTTAACAAAAACAACTGGTTCTGGCCATTTTGTTACTAGTGCAGAGAGAAACACTATAACACAAAATAAAAAATTATTTTTAACTAGCTATTCTGAAATCAAACATATTGGTTCAGATACTGATATCAAAAACCACTTTAGAAGGATTGAAGAACAGAGATCTCAAACTAGAGAGCAAGCTCGATTACAAGCGCAAGATCGATTACAAGCGCAGGGAGGAGGTGGTCATATGCTTGACTATATTCATTATAGAGAGACACGCGCTGTAATACCAATACCAATATCAAATATACAATTGACATCACAACCAGCGCATCAAGTTCAAACAGAGGAGATTAAAGAGGATCAGAACTATAAGATAAATATTACATGCCCAATTTGTTTGGGTAACAAAGTCAATATGGTTTGTATACCATGTGGACATTGTATTTGCTCGGCATGTCAGGAACAAAATCCTAAAAAAAATGAATGTGCAATATGTCGCAAACCAATAAAAACAACTCAAGTTTTTTTTCTGTAGATATTATCTTTTAGAGTCCTTCAATAAATTTATTTAATGTCATCATCTCTTTGAATCCTCTAATATTAATTGTTTGACTTTCTACTTCCTTTTTACCAATAACAATAATATAACAGTACTTGAGAGTTTCAGCAAGTGCAACTTTCTTTTGCATTGTTTCAGATTCATCAAGCCAATCTATTAATATATTTTTCCCCTTACATTGTGTATATATTTGTTTACAATATAAAGAAATTTCTGGATCATTATTTTTTATTGGAATTAATGCAATTTGTCTTGGATTCACTATCCAAGGTAAATGTCCTTGTGTAGATTCTAATAATATTCCTATAAATCTTTCAACTGATCCTAAAATAGCCTATGTATCATTACTGGTTGTATATCTTGACCATCTAAATCTCTAAAAGTTAGATTAAATCTTTCTGGAAGATTGAAATCTAATTGAATAGTTCCTAATTGATGTAATCTACCTAATGTATCTTTAACAGTAAAATCTAATTTAGGTCCATAAAAAGCTCCATCTCCATCATTAATAGTATAGGATGGAAAACTATTAATTATTTTTTTAAGTACAAGTTCTGCTTGATCCCATAGCTCTTTGTTTCCAATATACTTTTCAGGTCTAGTTGATAATCCAACTGTTAAATCTAATTCAAAATCTTTATATATCTTTTTCATAAATTCAATTACACCTTGGATTTCCTGTTCAATTTGATCTAATTTGCAAAAAATATGTGCATCATCTTGACAGAACTTTCTAACTCTTGTTAGACCTCGTAAAGATCCATGAATTTCATTTCGATGAAGAACACCAAAATCTGCAAGTCTTAAAGGAAGATCTCTGTATGACAAATTCATATGTTTAAACATCAAACAATGACCTCCACAATTCATTGGTTTCATAGCAAACTGCCTAGATATTTCAGGATTGGTCTGATCTTTATCATTATCTTCACATTCAATACAAAACATATTTTCTTTGTACTTATCCCAATGACCAGTTTTAACCCATAAAGACTTGTCATAAATTACAGGAGTAATTACTTCTTTATACCCTCTGATCATATATTCATCTCTCATATAGTTTAATAATTTATTATAAAGTATAGTTCCATGAGGTAAAAAAAAGGCTGATCCAGGAGATTTTTCATCAAAGAAAAATAGTTTAAGTTGTTGTCCTAGCTCTTGATGTGTAAGTGGTTCTGTTATAGTTTGTTCCATATAATTTATATATAAAAATAATAAATAAATTTTAAATAAAATATTGAAAATTTGATATTTTATTTAAAATTTATTTATTATAAATACATAAATGGATTCCAAATGTGAAGATGATTATTTAGAAGATAATAATGATAATGATAATAATGATGAAAACTATATAATCAAAACAAAAATATGTAGAAGATTATCAAGACAACTAGGTTTAGATGAAATACAATATGATTATACAGGAGAATATGAAGTACCAAAAGAACATGGATTATTAAATAGTGATATTATAATACCATCATATTATCATTTACATACCCATCCATCTAAAATATTTAATCTTGACTATTTTACAATTATAAAGGATGATATTAGAAATTTTAGAGTATTAAATGAATATCAATTAAAATATATAAAAGAATTATCACATGAGGATAAAAATGAATTATTTGATATTTTTAATAACTGTATTAAAACATTTAATAATATAGTTGATAAAGATGATTAATTTTTCTTTTCATAAATTTTAATCATTTTTTCTACAACAGCACTTCTTTTAATATCTGAACTATCTAGTTCAATAATTCCAAAAAATGGTTCCTGTTTTTCTAGATAGTCAGAATCAAAATAATCTAATCTATATAATAAATCAGATAAACCATTAATATAATTATCTTTTTGAATATCACATTGTGTAGGATCACCAGTAATAACTAATCTAGTACCAAAACCAATTCTAGTTGTTAACATAATCATTTGGTTTGGTGTAGAATTTTGCATTTCATCAGCAATAATAAAAGAGTTTGTAAAAGTTCTTCCTCTCATAAATGCCAATGGTGTTATTTCAATTATACCATCATTAACCATTGATTTAACAGTTTGTTTTGAAAAGTGTTCATTAAAAATATCAAATATTGGTCTTGTCCATGGATCCATTTTCTGATTAATTCCACCAGGTAGAAATCCAAGTTCTTCACCAGCTGTAACAGTTGGGCGTGTAATAATAATTTTATTAATTTTATTAGTATTTAATTCATGAATTGCCTGTTCACATGCTAACATTGTTTTACCTGTACCAGCTGGTCCAACTGCAACAATAACAGGAACTAATTGATCATCTAAATATTGTTTATATTGAATTTGATTAGCTGATAGTGTATGTTTAAATAATCCACTAGTTTTAATTTTTTTAGAAAAACTAATAAAAATAGATGATAAAAATAGCAAGATTAGAATACTAGATATAGATGACATTATTTATTAATTTATTTAATTAATTAGTATATTTAATTAGTATTCTTAATAAATATATTATTCAATTTTTTGAGTTTTGCAATTTAATAAAAATATTTAGCCATTTGAACACCTTTGGTTTCAAACCCACACTTTGTATAAAATCCAATATTATGATTCGCACAATCTAAAATTACTTTATAACATTTAGCTGTTTTAGCTACATTTATTAATTTTTCTATTAAATATTTTCCTATACCTTGTCCTCTAAATTTGTTATCTGTAACTATATCTTCTATATGTGCTACTTTTCTTTGATTATGTATTAGTTTATTTTCTATTAAAATTGTTCCTGTACCAATTATTTTGTTTGTTAATAAATCCTCTATTACAAATATTTGATGATCTGGGTTTAATTCACTAATGAATTTACTAAACTCTTCATAAGATATTTCTGTTGTATTTGTTAATTGGCTTAATAGATTAAAATATTCTTTATTATAATCTGAAGTCTTTAGGTTTCTTATAGTAAATTTACAGTCCATTATATAAATAAAAAATTGAAAATAAAAAAGTATATTAAACATGTTAATAAAAATCTTTCCTTTCTCTCTTGTATGCATAAATCTATTGCTCAAACTAATGTTGTATCTTCTAAATCTTTCAGTCCTAATAAATCTTCAACTTATATAATTGGTAATGAAGGTGGAATAATTGAAAAAAATAGTATAGAAATTAAAAGATCTACATACTGTCCAAATCTTACACGCAGTGTTCTCAACAATCTAGCAAGTCACAAAAATGCAAAAAAATTGTATTTGCTAGGTGTCAAGTATATTGATAAAAAAGGTGGTGATATACAAGCAGGTATTTCTGAAACACATCATTATAATGAATCTCCTATAGATAATGCTCTACGTGGTGTTACTGAAGAACTACATATTTCTATCGAGAAAAATATCTTGCGTAAATTTGGTGAAAAATATAATCATCACCACTTTGTTATGGAAATTAATAATAGTTCTCAGTATACATTTGTAGATATTGAAAATATTTTACCAGATCCAACTAAAGATGATAATACAACCAAAGGCAAGGCTAGTGTCTATGTTTTTGGTACATTAGAAAATCTATTACCAATCCTACAAAAATATCAGCCACCAACAGGACCACCACATGATCCTATTGAGTTTCTATGCATGATCCCGTTTTCAGATCTAAAAAATTTTTAGAAAACAAAAACAAAAAATAATTTACTTTAAGTTCTTTTAAATAAACCACAATGATTCTGTTTTTAATAATTTTTAAACCATTTGTTTTATTAAAACATATATATATATTAAATATACCAAATGAATAGAAAAAAGAATAAGAAGATGATTGAAAAATTGGTAGAAGAAGAATTGGAGTTTTATAATGATAAAAAAAAGGCAAATGAAGCAAAGTATTTAAATGAATACTATACATATGTATCTCCAAAAGAAAAAAACCATGTTGAAGCAAAATTTACCAAACCAAGATCTTGTGCACAAAAAAAGTATGTACATGTTTTAAGTGACCCTACACAAAAAATTGTTATTGCTACCGGACCTGCTGGTTCTGGTAAAACTCTTTTAGCCACAGAAATGGGTATCAAAGGATTTTTACAAGGAAAAATAGATAAACTTATTTTTGTTCGCCCTGCTGTCACAACTGACGAAGAAATTGGATTTCTTCCTGGAACTTTAGAAGATAAATTAGCTCCATGGATGAGACCATTGTATGATGTTCTATATAACTTTATTACACCACATGAAGTATCTCAATTAATAGAAGAAAAAATAATAGAAATTTCACCATTAGCTTATATGAGAGGTAGAACATTCAAAAATTGTTGGATTGTTGCTGATGAAATGCAGAATTCATCAATAAATCAAATGAAAATGATGTTAACACGTATTGGTGATGGCACTAGACTAATTATCACAGGAGATTTAGAACAAAATGATAGACATGGTGAAGTTAATGGTCTTGAAGATTTTTTATCAAGATTTAAAGGGAGAAGATCTGATTCAATCTCATCTATTGAATTTGATACTGGAGATATTGAAAGATCTGAAGTAGTTAAAGAAATATTAGATATATATAAGGTTTTAGAATTACCACCAGGTTATTTAGAAGAAAAATATTGTCAAAAAGAGTAATTTTGTAAAAAATTGATATTTAATTAATTTGATTTAATTTAACTAAGATAAGCTAAATCAAATGTCAGAAAACAAACAAGTCCTTCAGAAAATTTGTGGAATATGTTGTGAAGAAATGGATAATGAAAATACACCTTGGTTAGATCAAGAATTCCAGTCAAGTACTATATTTTGTTTAGATTGTTTAAAATATATGATTGATAATAATTTTTCTAGATATATTGGAGATATTGCAAAAGCTGATTGTGAAAAATCACTAGGTTCAGCATTATCAGATCCTATACCAATGTATGTAACTAAAGATAGTTTAAAAAAATCTAAACAAATAATAAAGGTTTATTTGTCAGATGGAATTGTATTTGAAACTAAATTATCAAAACCAATTGATGATACAGTATTACATAAACTAAATAATGAATTTAATAAAGTAAAAATAGACATGGATAATGATCCAACTTTTGACTATTTGGGTACAATAGTACAAATATTAAAATCATATAATTTATACAATATTTGATAATATCGCTTGAGATAACTCGAGAGTATATATTTGGTAATATTTCAGATCCTGATGAATTGTGCGATTCAAAAAATCTAACAATGATCTACACTTTGACAATGAATTCTTACCATGAGAACCCATACTTAACAGATATAATATATATAGTACAGTGTCTATAACTGCATAGCTTTCATCTTTATCGAATTCTAATTCCATTAGTAAATAGCATAGTTTGAAGTGAATTCCACAATTTAACGCATGAGAATGTAAATGAGAACATTCGATAATTTCAACAAGATAATCTATACATCCAAGAGTATCTTCCTTAAATGTGTAAGTTGATATTAGAGTTAAACTATCAACATACAAATCAAATACTGTTGTATTTGTCTCGAACTTATAATCATCTGTTAAAATATTTGATAACCTCAATGGAATTTCATGTACATTTTTAAAGTACCTTTTGAAATCTCCAATCCACTCTCTAAAAATAAAACCATTATTATCTATCTTGTCTATATCAATGAAAAAGTTCGATTCCACGTGTCTATATATTTTTATTGTGAATTTACAGTATCTACCTCTAACAAATAAATAGCAAGTCCAAACAAATTTTGTTGGATCAAATGTCTTGGCAACATTTATCTTGTCCAGTGCTATATTTATTCTAAAAATAATATTTGACAAACTATAGTCATTGACAAACATATTACTAAACTTTGTTGTGTACTTGTTTTTATTTATATACAAGTCTGGAACTGGTTCCAAGTTTTGATCTAGTTCTGGATTTACTGGATCTGGGTGAACATCTGATAAATTATCAAAATGGTGTTCACGGGCAAAAAATTGATCATTACATAAAGCTGTAATCTGGATAGTGATATATTTAGTTAATCTTTATTATATTTCCAAGATAACTAAAAACTACCTGTAATAGAATATCTCACAAGTAAATAATTTCAATTTTTTATAGTGAGAAAAAAATGGTTTATCTCAATTTTTTTATAGAATATTTAATTAGATCGTTTATATGATCAATAAAAAATTGAATAATAAACTTTATAAAATTTAATTCTTAATTATATATAACTATATATAACTATGAAAACTATAAATTTGTTAATTCCAAAGTTAAATCAAGAAATAACCTTCTTAGTAGGTTCAAATGCTCGAGAGAATGTCGATATTATAACTAGTTCTAAACCAACTGATATTTGGTTTCATGTGGCAGAATATCCGTCGGCACATGTTGTTGCAAAAATTCCAGACACTCTAATAAATGAACCTAATAAGATATTGTTACCAATAATTACACAAGGTGCAGTTATATGTAAACAAGTATCAAAATATGCAAGTAAGAGAAAATTACAAATTATATATACTAAAATTATAAATGTACATCCAACTGATATATTAGGAACTGTTAGTTTGACTACAAGTAAGGATATTATTATTTGAACAAATACATATTTTACTGAAAAAATAGATTATGTATTAATTTGGCAAAAATGAAGTTTAATAAAAAGCTAATAGTTTGACTAAAAATAAAATTATTTAATCCAGTTTCTATATATGGATTTTTTATTTTACCAATTTGTAAATCAAATAAATAATATAATGGTGTATTACAATCTTTTACTAGTATTGATTTATCATATAATCTAACATCAATATCTTTTCTTATAATATTATTGTTTAGTTCAGATTTAAGTTCAGGAATTTCAATACCAAATACAGAATATGAATATTTATTTGACTCTGAATATACTATATTAACAGAATAATCATTGTCATTAAAATTTGTAATATTCAATATTCTTCCAGATGTTGATATTTTTGTTCCAATAAATCCTTCTTGTTTTAATGTTTTAAATTTGATTGTATCATCATAATTTATTACAATATATGATAGACAATTATTTAATAACTTGTCATTTGTTGATCTTAATATCCAAGTACCCAAAAGAAGAGGATATGAACTTTTTAATATTTTTAACATATATAATAAAATTATAATTATCAATAACAATTAATCTGTTTTTTAAATTTTTTATTATAATATATTTATATATTAAATGGAATTCTTTACTGTTCAAATTAATTCAACACCATTCAAAACTTTTAGAAATTTAGAACTTGCTAACACATTTATAAAAGAAAATTGTAACTTAAATATAGATTTAATTGAAATAATACATGAAGAATATCCAGATCATGGGCATGCATTTGCAGATGCTCATGGATATAAAACTGTAGTTTGGACTAATAAAACTAATTAGATTCCATATTTTTGTTTAAGTTTTTCTAATACACAATTTGGAATTACAGGTTTTTTATGTGTTCCTTCTATTTCAAGTAGTTCTGTTGATGTACTTTTTGCTAATTCTTCAATATGTTTAAAATCTATAAGTTTATCATCTCTACTATTTAATAGAGTCAAGTTAAAGTTATTTGATTTAATTAATAGTTCATTATCAAGTTCATAAATAAAATTACTAACTATTGTACCAAGATATGGTATTTTTGCTTTGACAATATCAGACATTTTTCTAAATCCAATATAGTTAATTATATTTGGAATTTTATATTTGTGTGCAACATTTAAAGCTATTGCACAACCAAGTGATTCTCCAAATAAAATTATTTGATTTATATCAAAACCTTTGGATAATAGATCTTCAATTAGTTTTTCAGTTCGGATAATCATATTATCTAATGATTGTTCAGGAGATCTTAAATAATCTATACAAACAATTGGACATGAAAAACTGCTAGTAAGTCTTTCTAAAATATATTTTTTCCAAGTAATATTATATGAATTTCCATAACAAAATACAATAATTTTATTATTTTGTTTCCCAGGGATATACCATCCCAATGTATCTATTAAATTAAATTTAACTATTTTTTTTGATTTAACAAAATCAATATAATTGTCTGCATCTCTTAAATCTGGATATATATACATTGATTTTCTATATATAATCATTTTTGCAATTAATAATAAAATTATACTTGATATAAAAATAAATGTTTGTTTAATCATCGAACTATTTTATAATACTATTCGATAAAAAAATTAACTTATACTTAAATTTATAAAATCTAACTCGATTGCATATTCTTTTTTTATTAGATTTACTATTGTTCTATAATTTGGATATGGTTTATATTGTACTAATTTTTCTAAATTATAGTAGTATGTATGATATGTTGATTCACACAAAGTTAGAATAGAATTTTTTGTAAAAAAATTCAAACAAAATCTTTTTTCATAATCTGATTTTGTTAAATTTGATAAAATTGTATTAATTTCATATTCGTCAAACACATAACTAGGACTTCGTGCTAAATACAAATCAAATTGTATAATTAAACTATAATCTCTATTCATCTCATTTACTTAAATTATATTATATTATATTAATTATATTAATTAATATAATTTAACAATTTTTTATTATTACAATAATTGTATCTTAAACTTAAACTAATATTGGAATATTTAACATATCAAGATAATTAATAATTTATAATAAAAAATTGAGTAATTTAACTATTTAGAGTTATATGATATATACACATGTATATATAAGATGTCCAAGCCTATTTGTAAATTTTTTCTTCAAGGTAAATGTACACATGGTGATTCATGTAAATTTGCTCATATAGAATCAACTAATTCAACAGATCCAGGTGCACATAATCCTAATACAAAGTATAAAAATAATAAACTTAGATCTCGCAAGTTAATTAAAGTTAACACAGAAACATTTGAACCTTGGTATGAACCTCCGCATATGCAAATTCAAGTTTTAAGTCCTTCCCAACCACAACCTATAATAACTGAATCTGATGTTTTTGTTCTTCCAGGACTGTTTGATGATTTAAAATCAATATATTCAAAATTACTTGAGGAGATTGAAACATCAGGTAAAGATTTGAATCAACTCTGGAAACCATGGCATGGTAATACTCATTTGATTGCAGATGATCATTTACAATGGAAAAAATCTTGTCCTGTATTCAACTCTATTATTGATCGAATTGCAGCATTCTTTGATATGGATGTTAAAGCAACTAGATTTAATTTGTATGAAGATTTAAGAGATTATAAACCAATGCATTTTGATGCAGCAGCAATTGATCCTAAAAAAGCTTTAACACAGAACTTGACTGTTGGGGTATCTTTTGGATACACTAGATCTGTTGAATTTGAACATGCAGTTACCCGAGCTAGGGTATCATTTCCATTAACAAATGGAACTATTTATGGATTTGGAAAACAAGTTAATATTGATTGGAGACATGGGATTCCTCCAATTAAACCTGAAATAATTAATGGAATTGAAGTATCAACTCCAAAAGATCAAACTGGAAGAATATCTATTATAGCATGGGGTAAGTCAAATCAAACTAAGCTTTAAAAAATTAATTTATTTTAAATATTGTAATAAATAAAATAAATTAATAAATGAATATGTTCTTAACGATGAGAGCTTGTGGATCTTTTATCAGGTTTGTAGAAACGTGTTTGCTTCCTTTTCCTTTTACAAGAAACAACATTTTGTTCTGCTTCTTGAACAACTTCGACGTCATCCTCATCGTAGTTCTCATCTGACTCGTCTTCATCATCTTCATCCCCCTCATCCTCATCCTCATCCTCATGGTAGCTCTCATCAGACTCGTGATCAGCAGACTCTTCATCATCAGACTCTTCATCATCAGATTCTGCAATTAGATCTGCAGCAAGCTGATTACGAGGTGGAGTAAGAAAACCTTCTTCATCAGATTCATCATCAGACTCGTTGCCAAAGAGTAAGACCGAAACTCCAGCAAGATGATTAGGAGATGGCGTGACAAAATCTTCATCATTGTTGGGGTGGTTGACTCCAGCAAGCTGATTAGGAGGTGGTGTGACAAAATCTTCTTCATTGTTGTGGGTGTCTGCAGAAAAACCCCCAGCAAGCTGATTAGGAGATGGTGTGACAAAACCTTCATCATTGTTGGGGTGGGTGTCTGTGGAAAAACTCCCAACAAGCTGATTAGGAAGTGGTTCGATCAAACCTTCATTTGACTCATTTCCAAAGAATGGGATCAAACTATCATTAGGCTGATCAGGAGGTGGTATAACTATATCTGGACGAATACTCTGTAATCTGTGATAGATACCATTATTGTCAATTACTCTACCACTCTCATTTGCAACAAGATTGAGGACTTCATTCATTGATGTCTCACGAGCACTAAAATCATTCAAAGGAAAGATAAATATAAAGTATAGTTGTCCTTGGAATCTACAAAGCTTCCATCTAACATAATAATCTCCTCCAGGAGCTTCTATATTTATATATCCATCTGAATTCTGTGAATAGAGCCAATCTAAATCTGAATCATATATATACAGATAGCAACAGGCGCGTGCATATCCAAACCCATTATTGTTAATAGCCTCAATAGCCTGAATAAAATTAGGTGGGACTGGTTGAACTTGTAAAAGTTCGGCAAAAAATTCTTCATTGTTGTTCATTTCTGAATATTTCAATAAAATATGCCTATTTATTATTTTTAAATAGACAAATCAATGAGTAGAATGTCAAATTGATAGATTTATTTTTTCAATTTTTTGTACATATTTATTTTGATATATTAAATTCACCAACACTAATTATTTCTTGGTATAATTTATTATATTCTGGATTTTCATTATTTATAGTTCTCAATTTTTCCATTTTTTCTAATACTGTGTTTTCATAATAAATATCTTCTTTTAGTATATTTTGTAGATTAACATCATTATTTATCATAGAATAAATTTTATTTTTATTTTCAAGATTTGAATATTTTATTCTATTTTTTAATGGTATTAGCATTGGTTTTAAAGCATTAATTGGATAATTATCAATTATTAAGTTCATTTTATACTCAATTTCATTATTTAAATAATCAATACAAAAATCTTTTAATTCATTGTCTTTATTATTTAAATGATGATGATACCATACTAGACTGTATCCTAGATAAATATTTGATAGTAAATCTGCCATATTTCCTGAAATCATTTGTTTTGATTTAATCTTTCCTCCCATTAATGCTACAAAGTTTGTAAGAATACTAAATTTTAGAGTGAGGTAGTCTAATTGAGATTGTGGATTTTTATGTGCTAAATTTAATGGATTTAATAAATTTAAATAATTTGACATTATCTCTTTGATTAATAAATTAAAATTATCATTAAACATATCTTGATTATTATCTTGAATGCTTTGAAAAATAGGAAAAATATAAGGATGACTTTTATTTAATCCTTGTCCAAATATTATTAATCCTCTTGTTAATGTATTTGAACCCTCTACAGTAATTCCAACAGGTGAAGAATTATAAAATTTTGTAAAAAAATTATTATCACCAATACATATCCCACTTCCTGAATAAATATCCATTCCATGATTTAGAATATTCCTTGCTCTTTCAGTAGTTTGTTGTTTCATAATTGCGGTAATTACAGATGGTGTTGAACCAGAATCTAAAATATTATTAGTAAATTGAACACTTGTATGAATAATCCAAGTATTTATAAACATATCAATAAATTTTTCTCTAACTGCTTCCATATTTCCAATAGGCATATTAAATTGATTTCTAATATTTATATAATTCATAATAGATAAAGTAATATATTTGGATGATCCATTTGCAGTTGCTGGTAAACTAACACCTCTACCAACTGCTAAACATTCCATTAACATTTTCCAACCTTCACCAATATTATTTTCACCACCAATTACTTTGTCAGGTTCAATAAAAATAGTTCCTTTAATAGTTCCATTTGGGAAACCAGCATTATTTGGATTATGATAAGTGTTTTGAATTAAACCATCTTGAGAACTTTCAATTAATGCGACTGTTATCCCTTCTTTTTTATACTTTAATAGATTATTTGGATCTTTTAATTTAAATGCAATACCAATTAAATTTGATATAGGTGCTAATGTAATATAACGTTTATTTAAAGTAATTTTAATCTTGGGGTTTCCATCTACTAGTTCGACAGTTCCTTCATCAATTTTAGCGACTGCATCACTTCCATTGTTTGGTCCAGTTAATCCAAAACAAGGTATAAAAGATCCATTTGCTAGTTTTGGTAAATAATAATTTTTTTGTTCTTCTGTACCATAATGTTGTAAAAGCTCAGCTGGTCCAAGTGAATTAGGAACCATGGTAACTACTCCTAATGATGGATTATAAGAGGAAATCATAGATAGCACTTTAGATTGTGCAGAAATAGATACTTTATTTCCTTTAAATTTTTTATCAATGATCATACTTAAAAAACCATTTTTTCCCAAGTAAGTCATAATACTATTAATATTTTTACCTGGATATATACTATCTTGTCCAGCATATTTTAATAATACATTTGTTGATTCAATAAAAACCTTTTCATCTGGTGTTACTTTATTTACGTTCTGACTATTTAATAAATTTGGATAATTTATTTTACCTTTAAAAATTTCTCGATCTATTGATACACCACCAGATTTTAATGCAATAATTTCAGTTTCAGAAATTTTAGGAATAATGCTTTTTACACGATTAAACAGCTGTTTGTACATCTATATATATTATAATATAAAAATATTTGTTTAAATTATTGAATTTTTAACAAATTAATATAAAGAAGGAAAATATATCAATGAAACAATTAATAGCTTTTTTAAAAAAATTCTTTCCCAAAGAACTACCTAAACCTGTTGGTAGATGGAAAATTGAATATTGTAATACAAAAATTAATAATAAAATAGATTTATCAAATGAGGATCATTGTGGTCCATGTGGACAATATGCAAAAACAAAAATAGATTTAGAAAATATTACAACTGTAAATAAAATCTAACTAAATTATTATATAAAATGGGCTGTTGGGATATTTTTTGTTTGTTATGTGGAAATCCCCCACACAGATGTTTTAGTAATATTTTAGAGAATTTTGAAGAAAGTATTGAGTATTATGAAAAAAATGCAAATAAGAAAAAAAAATGGTTTATCAACTATTTTTCTCCTATTTATAAACAATATCAAGCAAATCCAGATAATTTTATTAAATCAATCAAATTGATGAAAAAAAGAACTGGATGGATGCATAAGTGTACATTTTTAGCAGCTGATGGATCAGTAAATCATGGTTGTAGCGAGACTTCTTGCAATATTGGTTTCCAAGATAATAAATCTAATAGATTTGTTGCACTACAATATTTTGATGATATTAGTACAAAATATGGTGTTTTTGTTCATACAGATTGTTGGAAATTTATAAAAAAAGAGCATGGGATTTCTCTCCAATACAAACACCTACCTATTAAAAAAATATCTGAAGTTGAAAGAAAAGTTTTACCTGATATAGATTATGGACTAATGGAAAAATATTGGGAACAAGATTTTGATTTTATCAAAATGATTTCAGATGGTAATGAAGAATTGGCAATAAGTCCATTAAAAAGTGAATTAACTGGTAAATATATTAATAAAATATTTTCCAAGTTAAAAATTAGAGATGATAAAAAAAGAAGTGGTCCAGTAGTAAGTGCAAGTTTTTATAAAGAACCAATTTATAGAATTGGGGAATCTGGAAACATCTGGTGTATTAAAGGGAATAAATGGATTGAAGTAAAGCAAACTGTTAAATTTTCTATTGGGATTAAAAACATAGGCTTGATTAAAAATATTAGTTTATCCCAAGATATAAATTCACAACCAATATTTATATTAAAAATAACAAAAAATACTATTGATTTGCTTGCTAGTGAAGATATTAAAAATAAAATTAGCAAAAAAATTAAAAATTAATTTCTTTATTTTGCAATATAAACACTTAATATTATATGATTTTTTTGTGTTTCATACCAATCTTCATATTTTAGTATATTATTTGAATCATATGTAATAAATTTAGTGTTATCTGTCTTGCATCTAACTCCAGCACTTGCATGAAATCCAAAATATTTATCATAACATACTGCTTCTAAAGAATAATTATTATGTAATCTAATTTCTTTCTTATACAAT
>Ga0114973_10000350_pt1 | contig 34443 bp, 31 predicted proteins | sample M_140807_MF_Meta_FD_87025 | JGI IMG/M metagenome (GOLD analysis project Ga0114973, IMG submission 87025) | Freshwater microbial communities from Lake Montjoie, Canada to study carbon cycling - M_140807_MF_MetaG | ecosystem: Environmental > Aquatic > Freshwater > Lake | place: Lake Montjoie... | reverse complement strand
TTATTCCCCTGTCCTATAAAGTAAATTCCATCGGGGCTATAAGCCATGGTATTATATGCGCCCTGTCCTCCCATGATAGTGGGCTGTTGGATATTCATCGTACCTATATGTGGGTCGGACCAAACGATGGTATTCCCCGATTGTGTTCCTATAGTGGCATTGGACCAATTGGTTCCGTCGTAGCTATATCGGATGGTATTCGTCGATGTATTCGCCACGAATGTGAGTCCGGACCATTCGATGCCCCTCATAGAGAACGTTTGACCTCCGCCTACTTGTGACCAGGTCGATGCATTATAGGATACGAGTAATCCAGGGACGGTCGAATTCGCCGCCAAAGTACTAACGACCCATGTTGTACCTGACCATACGATACTCTGGATATTTCCATTTTGGCCAATTTGTGTCGGTGCGGTCCACTGTGTTCCGTTTTGACTTATAGAAATAAATGTATTACCGGAGGTCGATGGAGAACCTGCTAAGAAATAGGAGCCATTCCATTCTACTGGACCACCACCCGCAGTGGACGATGTCTGTGTCCAATTGACCCCATCTGCACTATACATCATATTTGTTCCCGACGCCGTTACAGCGGATGTTACCCATGCTGTCCCCGACCACGTTATTCCGTTACATGGGTAATTGGGGGAGAAGAATCCGGCACCCATACGTTGCCAATTGAACCCGTCATAACTCATAGAAAGATGATTCGTGGTTGCCGATGTTCCACCGATGAGCCATTGAGAACCATTCCATTTGATTGAATTTATTTGACTAGGGTCGGTTCCGAATTGTGTCAAAGGAATTAAGGTACCACATAGATCGTTCACCAAGGTAGGCGGTATTGTCCCATAGATATATTGTTGACCATTAAAGCCTACGGCACTACTATTTTGTAGTGCTGCTTGGGTCTGCTGCCATGATGTACCGTTCGAGAAAGAGACCAGATTTCCCGCGACTAATTGGTTCGTAGGGAATGTGATGGTATTTGGCTGGGTCGTCGCGCATTCTCCCGTTAATGCTGCACTACTGAAAATAGAATTCGAGGTAGTCGCCGGGTTCCATGTGATTCCATCATAGGAATAGGCGATACGATTTCCAGAGAGATCATTCGAGAACGCGACGAATTTATTAACCGCCCATTTTGAGAATTGTAGTGTCGAAGTCGTCGTATTAAAGACCGATGTACCAATACCTGTCCAGGATGTCCCATAGATATCACTACTATATGCGATGGTATTACCCGTTCCTGCGGTAGTAACAGATCCAATCGCGATCACTCGTTGACCATTCGTTTCAAGGGACCATACAGTATTCGTTATAGGACATGCGACCGTGGTCCATGTTTGGCCATTATTATAACTTGTTGCGAGAACCCCGGCGGAAGAATTCGTTCCACCTGCGATCCAGTTACCCCCCGTCCATACTATACATGTGCATAGAGAGAACATGGATGTTTGACCCAAACCTTGCCAGTTAATTCCATCTTTACTAGAGGCAAGTCGGTTTGTACCCGCCCCCGTTGCTATCATATAGAATCCATTCCATGCGATGGAATAGACCGTAGTGAATACGGTGATTGTCGGTGTGGTCCAGTTAATACCATCATAGGAATATGCGACGGGGTTTGTTCCGCTACCTACTGCTACAAAAATCGTATTTGTCCATATAATATCATAACATATACCCGTAATAATAGTGGTACTTAGTCCTTGCCAATTAATACCATCATATGAATATGCGAGTGTATTTGTACCCGTACCTCCGGCGACCCATATAAACCCATTCCAACAAATTGCCGAGCAAAAGGACGTGAAAATGGAGGCGCCCAAGGGGTACCAGCGTATTCCGTCATTACTGAATGCCAGGGTATTTGTTCCTGTACCGCCTGCTATCCATTTTGCCGTAGGATTTTTACCAAAAGTATAAGTTGTCCCATAGGTATTATATCCCGTGGTTCTCGCATAATACGATTTGAATTTATCGGAAATAATAGAGGTAGATGAGAATGTTTTCGAGAACATCGTATTTGTCGTAGTTAGGCGGTCTGTTATATCGAATGTTGGTATTGGAATATTTGCCGTTGCATAACTGAAAAGAACACTTTGTCCTGTTGGTCCTACAGGTCCTGTTGGTCCTGCTGGGCCGATAGGGCCCGTAGGGCCCGTTATACCAGTTGATCCAGTAGGGCCTGTGATAAATGGTCCTATAGGTCCCGTGAAACCAGTTGGTCCAGTAGGTCCTGTTGATCCGGTTTGTCCCGTTGCCCCGGTTGCCCCTGTTGCCCCTGTTGCCCCTGTTGCACCAGTCGGGGCAGTAGGACCAGTTGGTCCTGTTATACCGGTTGCACCTGTTGCACCTGTTGCACCAGTTGGGGCAGTTGCGCCTGTAGCGCCTGTTATGCCAGTAGGTCCAGTACCGCCGGTTGGTCCTGTAGGGCCTGTATTTGCAGTTGCACCCGTTGAACCCGTTGACCCTGTTGCACCTGTTGCACCTGTTGCACCAGTCGGGGCAGTAGGACCTGTAGCGCCTGTTATGCCTGTTGGACCAGTAGCACCGGTTGGTCCTGTAGGACCTGTATTTGCAGTTAAACCCGTGTTACCCGTAGGACCCGTTGCACCTGTAGGACCGCTAGGGCCAGTAGGTCCCGTAGGGCCTGTAGTAAATGGACCTGTTGGACCCGTTGCACCTGTCGGTCCTGTTGGACCTGTTTGACCGGTAGAACCCGAAGTACCCGGACCAGTCCATCCCGTATAACCTGTAGGTCCTGTAGGTCCGGTTGGTCCCGTTGGACCTGTTGGACCCGTATTTGCGGTAGAACCTGTGGCACCAGTTGGGCCTGTTGCACCGGATTGTCCTGTTGTACCTGGTCCTATAGGTCCTATTATACCTGTTGGTCCAGTTTGTCCTATAGGACCTGTTTGACCTGTTGGTCCTGTATTACCTGTTGCACCTGTTGCACCTGTAGTACCTGTTTGGCCCGTTGGGCCTGTTGCGCCAGTTAGACCGGTTGCACCAGTTAGACCCGTTGGTCCAGTTGGTCCCGTTGGACCCGTTGAACCTGATAATCCTGTTGGACCCGTTGCACCTGTAGCACCCGTCGGTCCTGTACCACCTGTACCACCTGTTAAGGGTAAACCTACTGGACCTGTAGGACCTGTTTGTCCTGTTGGACCCGTTGCACCTGTTTGACCTGTTTGACCAGTTGTACCTGTTGGTCCGGTGGGTCCTGTTGCGCCTGTTGGCCCTGTGGGTCCCGTAGGTCCTGTTAGGCCAGTTGCCCCGGTGGGTCCTGTAGGACCTGTCGCACCCGTCGCACCAGTTGCACCCGTCGCACCAGTTGCGCCGGTAGGACCACTAGCACCTGATGCACCCGTTAATCCTGTGAAACCCGTAGAACCAAATCCTGTAGGTCCTGTTATACCAGTTGGTCCTGTATTACCTGTTGGTCCTGTTGGTCCTGTTATACCAGTTGGGCCTGTTATACCGGTTGGGCCTGTTGGGCCGGTTGCGCCTGTAGCGCCGGTTGCACCGGTTGGTCCTGTAGATCCTGATGCACCACTAGGGCCGGTATATCCAGTAGGTCCAGTGGGACCTGTTAGACCGGTTGGTCCGGTTGAACCTGTTGCACCGGTTGCGCCTGTAGCCCCTGTATTTGCAGTTGGGCCTGTTATTCCAGTAGGGCCAGTTTGTCCTGTAGGTCCAGTATATCCTGTTGGACCAGTTGGTCCCGTAATACCAGTAAACCCTGTTGGACCAGTTTGTCCTGTATTACCTGTAGGTCCTGTTATTCCAGTAGGTCCTGTTATTCCGGTAGGTCCTGTAGATCCTGTTTGACCAGTTTGTCCGGTTGGTCCTGTAGGTCCTGTTAGGCCGGTTGTGCCGGTTGGTCCTGTAGGTCCTGTTTGGCCCGTATTACCCGTTGGTCCTGTTAGACCAGTTTGGCCTGTTACACCCGTTACTCCTGTAGGTCCCGTATTACCAGTATTACCAGTGGGTCCTGTTATACCTGTAAAGCCAGTAGGTCCTGTAGGTCCAGTTTGTCCCGTATTACCCGTTGGTCCTGTTAGACCCGTTTGTCCGGTTTGGCCCGTTACTCCTGTGGGTCCTGTTTGTCCCGTATTACCTGTAGGGCCTGTTAGGCCGGTTTGGCCGGTTGGTCCTGTAGGTCCGGTTTGTCCTGTATTACCTGTAGGGCCTGTTACACCCGTGGGTCCGGTTGTACCAGTTTGTCCTGTTGGTCCAGTTTGGCCTGTTACACCTGTGGGTCCGGTTGTACCAGTTTGCCCTGTGGGTCCTGTAGGACCAGTTTGTCCCGTATTACCTGTAGGGCCTGTTAGGCCGGTTTGGCCGGTTTGGCCTGTTACACCTGTCGGTCCGGTTTGTCCCGTATTACCAGTTGGTCCGGTTAGACCTGTTTGTCCTGTTGGTCCTGTAGGTCCGGTTTGTCCCGTATTACCAGTAGGTCCAGTTGGTCCAGTTGGTCCCGAAAGACCTGTTACACCTGTCGGTCCAGTTTGTCCTGTAGGCCCTGTTGGTCCAGTTGGTCCCGAAAGACCTGTTACACCTGTAGGACCAGTTTGTCCTGTAGGTCCGGTTTGCCCTGTAACACCTGTAGGTCCAGTTTGTCCTGTAGGTCCGGTCTGCCCTGTTTGTCCTGTATTACCAGTTGGTCCTGTTATTCCTGTAGTACCTGTAAAGCCCGTTGGTCCAGTTTGTCCAGTTTGACCTGTATTACCTGTGGGTCCTGTTATTCCGGTGGGTCCTGTTAGGCCTGTAGGGCCTGTTTGTCCTGTATTACCTGTGGCACCTGTTTGTCCTGTATATCCTGTTAGGCCTGTTATACCCGTGGGACCCGTTTGTCCGGTTTGGCCCGTAGCACCTGTTGGACCAGAAAGACCTGTTACACCTGTAGGACCAGTTTGTCCTGTAGGACCTGTTTGTCCTGTTACACCTGTGGGTCCGGTTTGTCCTGTAGGACCGGTTTGTCCGGTTTGTCCTGTATTACCTGTAGGACCAGTTATTCCGGTGGGTCCTGTTATACCGGTTGATCCTGTTAGGCCAGTTTGACCTGTATTACCTGTTGGTCCTGTTATTCCAGTAGGTCCTGTTAGGCCTGTAGGGCCAGTTTGTCCAGTATTACCTGTGGCACCCGTTTGTCCTGTATATCCTGTTAGACCGGTTATACCAGTGGGACCCGTTTGTCCCGTATATCCTGTAGGTCCTGTTAGACCTGTTTGGCCGGTTTGGCCTGTAGGTCCGGTTTGGCCTGTATTACCTGTAGGTCCGGTTGCGCCTGTTAATGCTAATCCTGTTGGTCCTGTAACACCTGTTGCTCCAGTTGCGCCTGTTTGTCCGGTTGCGCCGGTTTGTCCTGTTGCTCCGGTTGCGCCGGTTGCGCCGGTTTGTCCCGTTTGGCCTGTTGCGCCGGTTTGTCCTGTTTGGCCTGTTTGCCCTGTTTGACCGGTTTGCCCTGTTTGTCCTGTAGCACCTGTGTTTCCGGTTATTCCTGTAGGTCCTGTTTGTCCTGTTGGTCCGGTTTGCCCTGTTTGCCCTGTTTGTCCGGTTGCACCTGTATTACCTGTTGCACCTGTTGGTCCTGTAGCACCTGTCTGTCCGGTTTGTCCTGTAGGTCCGGTTGCGCCTGTATTACCTGTTTGTCCCGTTTGGCCTGTTGCACCAGTTTGTCCGGTGGGTCCTGTATATCCTGTATATCCTGTTGGTCCTGTTGAGCCTGTTTGTCCTGTAGGTCCGGTTTGTCCTGTATTACCAGTAGGTCCTGTTGCGCCGGTTTGTCCCGTTTGTCCCGTTTGTCCCGTTTGTCCTGTAGGGCCAGTTGGTCCAGTGGCACCTACGGGTCCTGTATCACCTGTTGGTCCTGTTGGTCCAGTAATTCCAGTGGGTCCTGTAGATCCTGTTAGTCCAGTGGGTCCTGTAGATCCTGTAGATCCTGTGGGTCCTGTATTACCAGTTGGTCCTGTTGCGCCGGTTGGTCCTGTTGCGCCGGTTGGTCCTGTTGCGCCTGTTGCGCCGGTTGCGCCGGTTGGTCCTGTTGCGCCTGTTGCACCGGTTGCACCTGTTGATCCTGTTGCGCCGGTTGCGCCGGTTGGTCCTGTAGATCCTGTTATACCCGTTTGGCCTGTTTGACCTGTTTGACCCGTTTGACCGGTTGATCCTGTTGGGCCTGTGTATCCCGTATATCCTGTGTATCCTGTATATCCTGTATATCCTGTGTATCCTGTGTATCCTGTGTATCCTGTGTATCCTGTATATCCTGTTGCACCGGTTGAACCGGTTGCGCCGGTTGCACCTGTTGCGCCTGTGCATCCTGTTGCACCGGTTGCACCGGTTGGTCCTGTTGCGCCGGTTGGTCCTGTGCATCCTGTATTTCCTGTTGATCCGGTAGAGCCGGTTGGTCCTGTAGATCCTGTTGCCCCTGTGCATCCTGTATTTCCTGTTGATCCTGTTGCGCCAGTTGCGCCTGTTGCGCCTGTTGCGCCTGTTGCGCCTGTTGGTCCTGTAGATCCTGTGTATCCGGTTGCTCCTGTTGATCCTGTTGATCCTGTTTCACCGGTTGCTCCGGTTGCTCCTGTTGATCCGGTTGCTCCTGTTGATCCTGTAGATCCGGTTGCACCGGTTGCACCAGTTGGTCCTGTAGATCCGGTTGCGCCTGTTGGTCCTGTAGATCCTGTGTATCCTGTTGCGCCTGTTGATCCGGTTGGTCCTGTATATCCTGTTGCGCCTGTAGCTCCGGTTGGACCTGTGTATCCTGTAGGTCCTGTTGCGCCTGTTGGTCCTGTGTATCCTGTTGCACCGGTTGCGCCGGTTGGTCCTGTGTATCCTGTTGGTCCGGTTGCGCCGGTTGCGCCGGTTTCTCCTGTGTATCCTGTGCTTCCTGTTGCGCCTGTATAACCTGTTGGTCCAGTTGGTCCCGTCGGTCCTGTTTCCCCCGTCGGTCCTGTGTCTCCTGTATCTCCTGCTGTTCCTGTAGGTCCTGTTGCTCCTGTGCATCCTGTTTCGCCTGTCTCACCTGTTGCGCCTGTTGCACCTTCTGTTCCAGTTGGTCCTGTGCATCCTGTTGCGCCTGTTGCGCCTGTTGCGCCTGTTGCACCTGTTGCACCTGTTGCACCGGTTGATCCAGTAGGTCCTGTAGGTCCTGTTGGTCCTGTTGGTCCTGTCTCACCTGTTGCGCCTGTTGCGCCTGTATCACCGGTTATTCCGGTAGGTCCTGTTGGTCCTGTTGGTCCTGTGTATCCTGTTGCGCCTGTTTCTCCGGTGCATCCTGTTGCACCTGTTGATCCTGTTGCACCCGTTTCTCCGGTGCATCCTGTTTCTCCGGTAGGGGCTGTTGGTCCTGTAGATCCTGTATATCCTGTTGGTCCGGTTGCGCCGGTTGCGCCGGTTTCTCCTGTATCACCAGTGGATCCTGTTGGTCCTGTCGGACCCGTATCACCTGTATCTCCTGTGCATCCTGTATCTCCGGTAGAACCAGTTGGTCCCGTATCACCAGTACATCCTGTATCACCAGTACATCCTGTATCTCCTGTATTACCAGTGGATCCTGTTGGTCCTGTTGGACCTGTATCTCCTGTATCACCTGTATCTCCCGTATCACCTGTATAACCTGTTGGACCCGTTGGTCCTGTATCTCCTGTGCATCCTGTATCTCCGGTTGCGCCAGTTGAACCGGTTGCACCTGTTTCTCCTGTGCATCCTGTGTCTCCTGTTGGTCCAGTAGGGGCTGTTGCTCCGGTTGCACCTGTCGCACCTGTGCATCCTGTGTCTCCTGTTTCACCGGTAGCGCCAGTTGCTCCGGTTGCACCTGTCGCACCTGTACATCCTGTATCTCCTGTTTCACCTGTTGGGCCAGTTGCACCTGTTGCGCCTGTATCACTGGTTGGACCAGTTGCGCCTGTACATCCTGTATCTCCGGTTGGTCCTGTAGGACCAGTTGCGCCTGTATCTCCTGTGCATCCTGTTGAGCCAGTTGCACCTGTTGGTCCGGTTGGTCCGGTTGGGGCTGTTTCACCTGTGCATCCTGTTGCACCCGTTGGTCCTGTAGATCCTGTTGGTCCGGTAGGGGCTGTATCTCCTGTGCATCCTGTGGATCCTGTATCTCCTGTGGATCCTGTTGGTCCTGTCGGACCTGTATAACCTGTATCTCCTGTGCATCCTGTATCTCCGGTAGAACCGGTTGGCCCTGTATAACCGGTTGGTCCCGTATCACCAGTACATCCTGTATCTCCTGTATTACCAGTGGATCCTGTTGGTCCTGTAGGAGCAGTATCTCCTGTATCACCTGTATCTCCCGTATCACCTGTATAACCTGTTGGACCCGTTGGTCCTGTATCTCCTGTATCACCTGTCATACCCGTATCACCAGTTGATCCTGTTGGTCCTGTTGGTCCTGTTGGACCTGTATCTCCTGTCATACCTGTATCTCCCGTATCACCAGTCGACCCTGTTGGTCCTGTTGGTCCTGTATCTCCTGTTAGACCAGTCATACCTGTATCACCTGTTGGACCTGTATATCCGGTTGGACCTGTTGGACCCGTATCGCCAGTATCTCCTGTTTCACCGGTTGGGCCGGTTGGACCTGTATATCCTGTTGGACCTGTTGCACCCGTATCGCCAGTTATACCTGTTTCTCCGGTTGCACCAGTATCACCGGTTATACCTGTTTCTCCGGTTGCGCCTGTTTCACCAGTTGGACCTGTTTCACCGGTTGGACCAGTAGGTCCTGTTGCGCCGGTTTCACCGGTTGGACCTGTCGCACCTGTTGGACCTGTTTCACCGGTTGGACCTGTTTCACCTGTTGCACCGGTTGGACCTGTTGCACCTGTACGTCCGGTAGGTCCTGTAATAGAAAATCCAGTAGGTCCTGTAGGTCCAGTTTGACCAAAATAACCTGTCGGTCCGGTTGGTCCAGTTGGTGTAGTATTTACTACATCTCTTGAAACACTGAATGCTGTATTATTTATAATATTAGTAATATTAGGTACGCTTGTTATACCCGTATAATCAGCAAAATAAAGTATTTGAGTATTTGTCGTGTTAGTACCAGTTGTTCCTTTAACATTGTTTACTAAATCTACACCACTAGACATTTATATACTATATAAATAATTATAAATATAAGTATTTATATATTGTAATCGTCTATATATTATACGAATGAAGTTATATTCGCCTCCCTTCAAGGTACTATATGACTATCGTGATATGACTAAGACTTATGTGTATTATTCAAATTAAATGAGAAAGAATAAGTATTCAATGGATTAAATCCGTTTAATTTACGATTACTTCTACGATTCGTATTTTGACATGTCACAAAAGAATTTGAAGGGTCAGATATACTCGATATGATAGAACATTTTGTATTTACTTGCATATTAAATACTGTCGGTTTATCGATTGGTATTAGTTGATTGAGTTGCGGTTTTATATATGTATTTCCTATAACATTCGTTTCTATGCCATATTGTATAAAATCGGTATAATCTCCAGAATCGAGAACTGGTTGGAATTCGTTTAATAATGTGAGTTTCTGTTTTGTTTTTTTAAATTTAATATAATCACTTTGGGACATATATAATTATGATTGATAATAATGAATCATATAGTTTGTCAAATAATACGCGAAATAACCGAGAACTGAACCAGTAATAAATCCAGCGGCTAATTGTTCGATACTATGACGGTGATATTTCCATCGCTGATAAATCGTGAGTCCTCCAATAAAAAGTGTCAAATAGAGTAATGGATTCGATTGTTTTACTAAATATAAATAAATAATCGAGAACGATATTCCTTGTGCATGTCCGGATGGCATTCCATATAAGTGGGGTCCTGTTAGGTTATTATGGTCTATAAATGCGATTTGATCTTTTGGTCTAGGTTCTCGAATATATAGTTTGAAAATCTCGTTGAGTTTTGCATTTACCAGGGATAGAATGAGAAAACTCCAGAAATAGTATTTCATATAGAAAATATTATATATGGCGATGACGAATACGAGTATGGGGCCATAGTGTCCTATAGTATCCAATATAAGCATATTTATATTGGATAGAGGTTTTTCTTATTTGGTTATTATAAAAGAATTTATACTTTTCCGACTGGTGATCTACTTTCTCGTGATCTACGTGTGGATCTAGATGTCTTTGTTTCTGTTTTAACAGATGGTATTTTTCTTATAGTAAATCTACTACCTCTTTTTGTTGGTAATTCTAATTTGGTTAATTCATCCATTCTATTTTTTATTATTTCTATTCTTTTTTTTAAAACATTAACAATTTCTTTTGCTTCGTCTCTTTCTTTAATTAATAATATATTTAATGAGTTAATAGTATTTAAATTTGATACTTCTTGTCTTAATTTTTCTAATTCATTGCCTCCTTTATATAACTTTTTAACCATTATATATTATTACCATATTTTTGTCATATAGAATATTTATTTGATTTACGCCGAAGGCAAAAGGTCTACGATGGGGGTTCTCGATTTTATAGTGGAAAAGGGGTTGAGGGTGGTAGGGGGTCATATAGAATATTTATTTGTATTACGCCGAAGGTAAAAGGTCTACGATGGGGTTTTGGGGTTGTTATTCTATGATTTTCCGGATGTCGAATTATATAATTGTTCGCATACCAGAGAAAACGACCAATCCGCGCCATTTAAGTCCACAATATCTCCCTTATCGTTTACTAATTGAATCGCCATTCGGTGGATATTCACAGGGCCGAAATATTGGCGTTCTTGGTTTTGTAGTGTACCACCGAATTCGACGTATGTTTGTCCAGGTGCCGATGGTGGTTTTATGGGTACAATTCCGAAAATATCTTGGACATATGGACCCTTCGAATAATTAATATTATAATTTATATTATTAGCGATTTGTATTGCATTCAATGCATATAACTGCTGTTTTGTCAAATTATTTCCCGGTATATTTGTTGTAGATAGAGATACTATTTGACCAGTGTTAGGATCGCATACTTTATTTGCCAAGGATGCATATGATTGTGTAGGTAATTGTGTTTCCGGTTTACTAATAGTAACTAGCCCATCATTAAGATGATTCTGTATGAAATCGTCGAGAACAATGAGAAAATAGTTGAATGTATTTATACTCACGGATGTATCACCAGTTATATTGACAATCGTATTTGTTTCTAATTTATTAATATTAGTCGAAGGTGTATAATTTATATATTTATAATTCCCATTTTTTGATGTCAAATAGTAAGAAATATTGGGGTCTGTCGTTGCAACTAAATTCGACTGTGTCATTTCATAGTCTATAAAATCGCGATATCCAAATGTCCAACCTAGAGTTGAATCCCATGTAGCATTTGTTATACTATTCGCTGTGGCGACACATTTTATAAAACTATATGGGTCGAAAAACACGAGTTTATAATCCTTCGATGTATAAATGATATTTATGTTTGTATATATAAAATTATATAACGAATTTCCGATTAGTTGAGAACTGAAAAATGTACCAATAATTGAACTATTCGCGTTCGAAATCGTTTGTATTTGCGAGTTTATATAATTCGTTAGCGAGTCTATATAATACGTACCTTTCGGTATTTTTATAGTAAATGTATTACTACTTATACCTTCGATACCCATCAAATCTACAATAGGTTTAAATATAATCGAGGATTCGCTAGTTATATTTAATGAATTTGATATAATATTTCGAGAACCATCAATATATGATGTACTATTACTTGTTGATATAGATAAATCTGGTATATTATAATGTGATTTCAACCCATAGTATAATATTATATTAATATTATTATTATTATTTGACTGAGGATTACTATCCAGAATAGTACTATTACTCGATATATCTAATGAGTAATCCCTTTCGGTTAATATATTATAAATATTAAAATAAACGTTTAAATTATAAATAATATTTGATGTAGAAGTTTGCGGGTTTGATGTAGATTTTGCATCTATATAACTCGTATTATAATGTGTATCATTACTACTAATTATATTATTATAAGTCGTACCTGCAGGAACGTAATAATAATTTTCAGTATTTTTAAAATCGGTTAATAGATTTTCATATTGATAACTATTATTTGATGGTTTAAAATATATATCATAAGATATATCTGTTATAACGCTATTCGTATTTGGTTGTATTGTATATATATAATAAAAATTATTAATACTTAATGATGATATTTGTGTAGTATCATAATTATATGTTAATGAAATACTATTATTTGTTGATAAATCATACCATGTATCATTGGTCATATAAAAAAAATTATTAAAAACACTAGTATTAGTAGTATCATTTAATTTAATTAATGTTTGTGGACTGGTTTGAGATATTCTACTATAATCTATTATTAATTTATAATTCCTATATGTAAATGTTTTCTTGAATTTTATATTAAAATGTATATTTTCTGTATTATCTACTATTTTATCATTAATATTCGTATTTATATTTTCAAATATATAATATGGACTACTAATATTATATTTATTATTGAATATATCGTTTATCTTAGAATAATAATTAGCACGTATTAATTGACCATTCGAACTAATATCATAAATAAAATTATTCGAATTCTTATTATAATTTGGGCGATTACATATGAAATTAAGATATGTATTTTCTACGCTTATTTGATCTAATATAATAGAATAATCGCTAATTATAATACTAAAATCATTTACGATATTATTAAAATTAAATAATGAATTATTTATACCATCATTTATCCATAGATTTTGCCCATTATTTATATAATTCGGTAATATAACAGCTATTTTTTCATTTGGGGACATCTTTGGATTCAATGCATTTCTATCTAAGTCTATAGTGAAATTAAATTTACTATTTATTTGGTCATATAGTATATTAGACGTATTTTTAAAAATGGTATTCTTACTCAAAGTATAATTGATCGAATCTATTATATATTGAAAAGTTTGAGAACCTAATAACGGTTTATTTGTTGTATAATCATTAATGGTTATATTATAAGATTGTATTATTGAGTTACTATCTATATTAAAACTATAATTCGATTTTTTTTGTGAATTCGCATTTGATATATATCTATATAACGTAATTATATTATTTGAACTATCTATATTCCACGTATTCGAATTCGTGGTAGTTGCCGAAATTATTTTATTGGGTGTGAATATCGAACTTTTATATCCCAAAAATCTTGCAATAGATGGATTATCGAATTGTATTTGATAATATGATTCATTATATACTTTTTGAATATCGACCGTAAATGTCATTTTGGTGGTGATAGAATCATATGAAATAGCGGTTTGTCCGAAACTTATATCGGTATATGTTTGTGTAAGGCTTTGTATAGACTTATTCACTGCATTCTGTAGGTCTATTGGACCATAATTTCCCGGTGGAATCGTTATAGGATAATCATGTAGTCCATTATTTATACCCGGTAAATTCCCTTTCAAATAGATGAGATTTGCGCCATATGCTTTACTTACTGTATACCATGTATATGGTATATTAATAGAATAGAGTTTTAAAGATACAACATCTTTTAATGGTTCAGATAGATTGAATGTATAATTCGTAGATAAGGGCTGGAATTGTTTATTACGAAATTGACTATCTATTGATATTATACGTTTGATCGTCTGTTTCAATAGCGGGTTCGTCCCACTAGGGTTTTTCGAATAGTCAAATAGTTGGGTTTGTTTAATATCGAATGAATCCGCCATCGTCGTTAATTCGGTTGGTTTAGTTGTTGTGATTTTGCCATCTTTATCTTGATAATAGTTTTGTTGAGAACCTGAACCATCTATTGTTGGGAATAATGTATTCACTGTAAATTGCGGATTGAATGAAGACGTTCCATCTGCATTCCTTACCATACCTGTCGGTGGGTTTGTAAAATAGGTTGCTACTGGTTGATTTGCTATTTTCTTATATTGTTGTGCTTCATAATCGCCGAATCCTTCGACTGTTGGTTCTTCTGGTTCTCCTTCTTCATTTTCTTCATCTTCCTCTTCTTCTGTTATATCAAAAAAATGTTTATAGATATTTTGATAAAAAATGGCTATTTCATATGCGTCTTCATTTTGAATATTCGAGTATTTATTCATCATCATAATAATTTTGGCTTCTAGTTCTCTATCTGTTGGGTGATTGAGACCTAGAATATTATATAATTCTTCATCGGTATATTGATTTATATCATATTCATTTTGAGAACTTGTCATATAGAAAGAATTTATAGAAATTCTTTATATATAATTTCGCTGGGAGAACATTTTCTGTATGATTTTCAGAAGTTCGATTGGTTTGATTTCTTCGTTTTTTTCTAGAAAGGGGACGAATTTTTTATTTTGTTTGAATAGTTCTCTAGGGTTGGTTTCTATGTCATATAGAATCGATTGTGGGAATCGTCTGAGACCCTGGGTACGTTTCATATGTGTATTACCTGTGAAACAGAGGATATCGAGTATTTTCATAGTGGCCTCTTCTTCTATGGTCATTTCTTCGCGTGTGATACGGTATTTACCTAAATAGTAGAATTGGTGGTAATTCTTATCTTCATATACGTTATGTTTTTCTGGTCGTGGTTTGGCTTTGATACGTCCTATAGCTGCTATTCTGTTTATATGATTATGCATTTCGAGAACGTAGCAGGTGGAGTCATATGGAATAGACTGTTTGATTTCTGTGGGGGAACAATAGCACGCGCCGTCTTGTAGGCTACGCATTCTGGTATTGGTTTTACAATAGTGGCGGTTTTCTTGGGCGGTTTTCTCATTGAAAATGGATACGAGGATAAATTCGTGTTGTTGTTTTGCGAATTGTCTTATATTCGCGCGTTTGATTTTGGCTTTGAATTTTTCTTCTGCTGTAAGGGGTGGTTTTTTCTTGGATTTTTTCTTTTTTTCTTCGTCTTTATTTTCTTGTTCCGCTGGATTCTCTTGTTCCACTGGGTTCTCGACCATTATATTTTCATCTGTCATATAGATTGTATTCTTTTTATCTTTTTAATGGTACAACGTATTATCGTATCAATTTTATAGGTGAATAAAAAATATTTTGTATTATGGGGGTATTATTTACATTTGACGATTTTCCAAAACCATGGTTGGTCATATACTAAGAATACTGGTTGGTCTTTTTCTAATAGGGTTTTCATATATTTGGCTTTGGGTGATTCATTGAATTCGACGTATATGATAATACGTTTTTTGGCGGGGTTTTTATAATGTGGGTTCTCTAGAATACGTCCTATACGGCCTATTTTGAGATTTGCGAATACTTTGAAAATGTTGTCTTTATTTATTGTTGTATTTATAGATGGTATACATATTTTCATTCAATTTATTTTTTGGTTAGGGTTGGTAACGTGGTCATATAATCAATTTTATTGGAAATTCATTATATGACCTTGTTTATAGTTCGATTAGCCATAATTCATATCCTTCTCTTGTTTTTCCTCTTCTATTTTCTATATATTTCTTTATTTTATCCATTGGTCTTCCCTTACCTTTCAAATACCATCTTGCATTTTTTCCTGCTTTTACAATAACAGGGCTTCCTATTGCGATAGCCGTATTATATACGGCAATGAATGGTGTATCTTTTGAGAAAAATGCATCGTCTTCGCAAGTTAGAATATCCGTTTTCACTTCGTATTGAATAATTTTACCGCTCATTATTTGATTGATTATGCAATTGATTTTATTATTTCAAATAGAATCAATTTTATTACGATCTATTTTTTATTTTCTTCTATTTTATAAGTCAAGAAAGTGGTCAAATAGAATAGAATTCCACCCCAGAGGGTATCTTTTACAACGGTTTCTAGTCGCCATTTTTGGAGGGTTGCATACGTAGTTGTCTCATAGACACCATATATGACCATTCCTAATATGAACGCTTCGTTAGGTGTTTTATGTTCTCGAAGAATGAAATAATAAAGTCCTAAAATGAGGAAAATATAACATATGATTGCTGGTTCGTATCTTATTTTGAGAGGTGTACTTTGTACTTGTGTTATTTGTTTTTCGAAGGTTCTCGCATTAAGGTATAGAAATATTATATCCAATAGAATGAAAATAATAGATGCAACTAGAATCATTTTATATGTCATATAGAATGATTTTATTTGACCTTTTTGAGAACTGGATGGTTTCTATTGGTCGACTACGTCTCCCGTTGGTGCCCATGTTCCCGATACGCCGATTCTATCCAAGGAATGGTACTCATTTCTGGGAAGGGTATTCAAGAAATCGACGAATATATGTTCATAGTTCTTACATTCGATCATTTTATCCGTAGATTGTAATAAGTATTCATACCATAAAATGGAGTGGGTATATGTCAAATAGTATAATGATGTTAGACAATTCGTTGGGTCTTGGTCTATGAATTTGACGACGGATTTTATTGGGGTTTGTAGGTTCTCGATTTGTTTGAGATCGAAATGTTCATTCAGCCAATATCGACCCGTTATTTTGAAGAGGGAGTCATATAGGATATTATTTTCAAAGAGGTATTGGAATGCGGCTTTGGTCATGGTACCTTCTCCCAAGGCTTTGGACGGGGAATAGATATTAAGTCTTTCGTCTATATTATCATATAGGTTAATGAAATAGTCTGTGTTTTCTTGGAAATATTGGGTTTGTTCGGGGGATAGTTGAGAACATTCCACGAGGATGATTTTGGTTTGGGGGATTTTGGTTCTCACTGTTTGGATCGTATATTTGACTTGTTCGAATCTGGTTTCATGTGAATAAATGCTACGGGTATGCCAATAGGAGAGTGCTGTATCGGGTGTTTTGATAATAGAGGTGATAAGGGTCATATACTTCGTATTTTGATTTATTTGATGGGTCATATAGAGATTATTTTATTCTATTTTTGTATTCTTTTTACAAAAATAGAATTAGAAGGGGTCGAGGTAGAATGGGAGTCGAGGTAGAATGGGGTCGAGGTAGAAGGGGATCGAGGGTTTTTCGAGAACCTATTTTACGAGTCATATAGAATTATATTTGGGGGTGGGAGTTCTAAAGATCAGGGGATACGCGTTCCAAAACAGTGAATCCATGGTTATTGGTAAATCTCTCCTTGATTTTCCACTGCGGGTTATCATTCAAGAACTCTTGGATAGCAGGCCAAATACCGCGATTAATCTCGTAAACAGGAATTCCGTATTTTTGGCTCTGTTCATCCGCATTTAATTTACAACGCAGGGTTTCGCCGTCCCATTCATCGACTGTAGTATCATGCATCATGATATATTTATTTACTTTGGGGGCATATTTGGCAAGTTCTCGCTTCATACATCCATAAACATGCCATGAGTCGATGAAAAGTACATCGACGGTCGGTTGTTCGGAGGGTAATTCGTATTGGTAGAATTCTTCTTTTGAGAACGTGACGGATAGGTTTTTCAAATGTCTAGTGACATTGGTGAATTCTTCAGTATCAAAGTTGATAATATTATTATAATAGATATTTTTCTTTTGATCGGTTGTTTTATTTGATAAGAGGCCATGTGCCAGGGTCCAGAATACTTGAGAACCTTGCCAACAAAGTGCGAGAACTGAATCGGAATCTTTGGTATAGTTTACCATGGTATTGAGGTGTTCGTTAATATCGTTACTTTGATTAGAGAGGTATTTATGTTTAATCGCGATATAGTTCATTTGGGATATAGTCATATAGTTGGATTTTTTTATATTTGTTTTTTACATATATAAAAATAATATCGGAATTTGTCATATAGAAATGATTACCTTTATTATTCCCACGATTGGAAGGGCATCTTTATTGAGAACATTAGATTCTTTATATGCACAAACAGATGGACGATGGCGGGCAATTATAGTATTTGATGGTGTTCCGAGTAGTAGGGTTTTTTCGGGGGATTCATTGGATTCGTTGGACCATCGGATCCAGGTTCTCGAAATTGAGAAATCGGGTGTTCATATAAATAGTGCTGGGTTGGTTCGTAATGCTGGTATTAGGTCATGTTTGACAGAATGGATAGGGTTTGTAGATGACGACGATACTTTAAGTTCTCGATATGTGGAAACTTTTTATTCGGAGGTGGAAGCATATTCTTCGATCGAAGTATTGCTATTTCGTATGTATGTAGAGAAGCCGTCTTATTTGAATCCGGATTGTTTTATATTACCCGAATTGAATACGGCGGATTTCTATTGGAGAAAGACGGGAATTAGTTTTGCGTTGAGAACTTCGATTTTCTTGGATCGCGGACTTTGGTTTGAACCGTCTGAGGAGGAGGATTATCTTTTTTTGGATGGTTTACGTAGGCGAGGGATCAGTATGATGATTAGTCCTTATATTAGATATTTTGTTAGGGTGACTGATGAGGGAGTATTGGACGATTTTGATGGGGATTTGATAGTGGGGAATCGGGTGGTCATATAGAATATTTGCGTTTTAGTAATAATATAAACTTCCATATTTACATATATATATGTTTGAACGTATTCATTCCAACCTATATGATTTTTTAAAAATAAATAATATTATTATTACCGGTGCACTTCATATAGGTGCACATGATTGCGAAGAAATACAGTTTTATGAAAAGATGGATTTATAAAAAGACGATATAATATGGATAGATGCATTAGAATCAAAAGTAAAGGAATCAATAAATAAAGGGATTCCAAATGTCTATCATGCGATGATAACGAATGAAGATAATAAAGAAATGTCATTTAATGTATCAAATAACGTACAATCATCTAGTATATATGAATTTGGAACACATTTACAAGAACATACATGGGTTCATTATGTAGATAAAATAATACAAAAAAGCATAACAGTTGATACTTTTTTCAAAATAAATAATATAGATGCTTCAAAATATAATTTTTGGAATTTTGATATACAAGGTGCGGAATTATTAGCATTAAAAGGTGCAATAAATAGCATAAAATATGCGAAAATTTTATATCTAGAAGTGAATGAAAAAGAGTTATATAAAAATTGCGCATTAATTGGTGATATTGATAATTTTTTAGAAGAATATCATTTTCGAAGAGTAGATACGGAAATGAGTGTTCATGGATGGGGTGATGCATTTTATGTAAGGGATTAATTTTTATTTACACCATATCATTCCCCAATCTTCTTTTGGTATAGTATTTGATAATTTTATTTTTATGTTATAAATATCATAAAAATCATCATCATTTGGTCGAAATGAATAATTATCTTGATTTTGAAGATAAAATTGGGTATACCCTAAATTATATAAATAATCTATACATTTATAAGTAATATTATTAGTTTCACTTGCCCATTCGAAACATAATAATTTGACTTTTTGACTCAATGAAGTTACACATTCATACTCACCACCTTCAACATCAATTTTTATTAAATCTGGAACTCCATATTGTTCTATTAATTTATCTATAGTTATTGTTTTACAAGTTATTTTTGTATATGGATGATTATAAAATCTAGAATTAGAATCAGTTAACCATTCTATATTTATAGTTGAAAGAACGTCACATTCGGCTTGATAAAAATCGATATCATTGCCATTATTATTACAAACGGCATAATTCAATAAAAGTATTTTATCATTTTGACAATTTTGTACTAAATTATTATATATTATAGGTGATGCTTCTATTGATATAATTTTATCACAAGAATTAATATTTGATAAAGCCCAACTACCTATATTTGCTCCTATATCAAAAAACATATTAATATAGTATTATTTTATTTTATATATTAAAATCCCAAAGGCTGGATATTCATATCAATAATTCCATATTTTATCGCCAATATTGGGAGGAAGAGAACTGGGGACAATGGTAATCCGCATGTTCTCGATATTTATATACAAGGGGATGGAATATATCTCCGAGGATTTCGGTCCATTCTATGGGATAGGGGTAATTGGGGTCATATCCGTCTTGGGCGCCTTCCCTTGGGTGTCGGGCGGGCCATTTCTCTAATTGGGGCAATTTGTCATATAGGATTTGGTTGAGTTGTGAGAACCATTCTTTAGTGAAGGGGGTTTTCGGTTTACAAATAAAATTAGATGTGCCGATTAGGTCTCGGTAATTGGTTTTGAGAGTGTCATATAGGTCTTTGTCTTTGACGGGGGCTACGCCCCCTGGGTCTGGTTCTCGATATCCCGAGAACCAAAGGTGGGGTTGGTATTGGAGTCGGTCGAAAGCCGGTTGCCAGGGTTGATCGTGGGTTTTAATATCCGTATAACCACCACCTATATGATGCATGAAATAACAGCGGAGATAGTCTGCTTTATGGGTTGCGGATAGGTAGGGGAATGCGGGATGGAGGGGGTCTTTTATCTGGGTTATATAGTGGGATATGTTCTCGGGGGTTACAAGGATATGCTCGATATTTTGGGTTTCGAGTGTTAGGGCGAGTTGTTGGTAACAAAGTTCTCGATTTGGCGGCATATTGGGGTCACCGAACCAGAAGGAGAAAATTTGGTTTGATTTAGTCATATAAGATAATATAAAGAATTATTTTATATAATTATTATATTATGTATTATAATATAGAAGAACAATATGATGGATTCGGTGCACAATATCAAAAAATAATACAAACATATTGTTATTGTAAATCAAAAAATTTGGAATATGCATATCGTCCTTTACGAATAATAGAACATAATTATAAAAATGAAGAAGATTATGTTAATAAATTAGAGAACTTTATTAATTTGAAATCGAAATTACCAAATATAGAATCAAATATGATTATGAATATTATAGATTATGGTCATATAAGAAAAATATTTGAAGAAGATATGGATAAAAGTTGTAAAAGTGATGCAATGCGATTTATAAAAGACTGTTTCTGGGAGAATAAATCGCGCGATTTTTATAAAAATGATAAAATAAATATAGCCGTTCATATTAGAAGACCAAATTGCTGTGATAATCGGATTGAAGGTGCAAATACTCCTGATAACTATTATTTAAATGTATTGAATAATATTCGTCAAAAATATAAAGGGAATGAATTATGTTTTCATGTTTATTCGCAAGGTCATATAAATGATTTTAATTGTTATATCAATGATGATGTTATATTACATATAAATGAAGATATAATAACTACATTTATAGGATTAGTTTCTGCTGAAATATTAGTAATGTCAGCTAGTTCATTTAGTTATGCAGCCGCATTAATAAGTGATGCCGAAATATATTATTTACCATTTTGGCATAAACCGTGTTCAAATTGGATTATTATATAATTTCATATATAAATATATTACCGTATTCTTTTTTTACCTCTGTAATGATATCTTTTGTATCTCTTATAATTATTTTTTTACCTTTTTTATATAATTCCTTTGCAATTTTTAATTTTGCAGATTCTTCAATGATAGGAATAATAGAATTTTCTTTATAACATACATTTTCAAATATATATTCATTTTTATTTTCGTTTAATAATTGATTTGTTTGAAATAATATATGGTATTCGTTTGAATTTGTAGTTGCATTTAATAATTCACTATTTATTCCATTTTGTTTTATGATTAATTGAAGTGCTTTGGTATCTCTCGGAAAACATGGACCACCGAATGAATAACCAGGACGGAAATATTTATTTCCAATACGACTATCATTACCAATTGAATCCAATACAATATTTTTATCTACGTGTAAATGGTCACATAAATCCCCTATCATATTTGCATAACTTATTTTGGTTGTAATAAATCCATTTAAAGATATTTTTACTATTTCTGCTTCTAATGGTCTCATAAAGCAAAATTTCGGTTCATTTAAAGACATCTTTTTATAAATTTCTTTTATGATTGGATATAATTCTGCATTATTTGTACCTAGTAGTATTATATCTGGATTTTTGAAACCCTTTATTATTTCACCCTGAGCTACAAATTCTGGATTATAACTTAAAAAACAATTTGTACAATCTGATAATAAATGGATACCAATATCATCTATATATTTGGGCATAATCGTGCATCCTATAATAATATCTTTATTCGTCGGTTTAAAATGATTGATTTTTACCAATAAATTTGATAATATAGAATGGTCATAAAAACGGTCACCCCCTGAATTCGGTGTTTGAACCAATATAAATATAATATCAGAATGATTAATACCATCAATAAGTGATGTGGTTGCTTTAAATTGATTTGTATTTTTTAATAATTCTTCGTATTCTGGTTCGACTGTTTTTAATTGTTTCTCGTTCAATAACTTTATATATTCTTCAGAAATATCTACTCCCAAAACATTATAACCTATTTTATCTAATAGTAATGCAAAACCAAGACCTAATTTTCCTATGCCTATTACCGTAATATTCATATATTTAATATAGATTAAATATATTTATATTGTAATATAGTAATTATTTAACTCAAATTTTGTACCATTAAAAAAATCAATATTTTCCATATATTTACTATATGGTATAACTCTTAAATCAAGACTAATACGTGTTTTATTTGTAGTATTTATTTTATTATAATGCTTCAATTTATTGAACTTTTCCATAAAGAATTGGTTTTTATTCAATATTAAATTTAAATATTCATTGTACTTTGTATTTGAATCTTGTATGGGTTCATAATAAATACTATTTGTATCAAACATATCTGTTATTGGTATTATAAAATTAATTTCTTCACTATGATGCCCAAATTCAGAATCAGAATGTAGTCCTATAATATCTATTGGGTCTTCTTCTCTTTTACCTATTGCTGTTAATAATGGTAAACTTATTCTTAAATTGGGTGTCTTTTGTATTACTATTTTTTCTTCTTCTGGAAATAATGGTTTTATATATTCAATGATAAATTTATGATAAGTTTCGAAAAAAATAGGATTTCTATCAATAAAATTATGATAATTCTTTATAAAAACCGAATTACGATCATCTTTTCCTATAGTATGTATTTTTGATAAATATATTATATTATCTTCTGTCATATAAGAGGTATTTATCATTGTATGTATTTCATTTAAATCGCTATTATAATTATAATATTTTTTGAAAATATTTTCAAATATGGGAATAAATTCATTATTATTGAAAGAAAAATACATAATTTATATAACTTATGTATTTTTTATATTTTGTTTTTACAACTTATACATAAATGCCATCCCAAATTCTTTTCAAGACATTGAAATAATTCTATTGGCATATGTTTAAAATAATCTTTTTTTTCATATATGTAATTTTTATATTCTTCTATTTTATAAGGGAAAATATGAGTTTGGTTTATATTTATATTTGTAAAATCTTTTAATAATTCATATATATCTTCTTTTGTATATGTTTTTGCAATAGGTACTCCATTTTGTGCTTCATATTGGTCTAAACCATCTATAATTTCAAAATATTTGATAGAATTTTTTGCATACATCATTATTTTTAATTCACCTTCTGGTTTCAGCATTTTTTTAATATTATCAATCGCTTTTTCTGTATTTGGGGGTATGATGTAATACTCCAAAACTATAGATTAAATCGAATTTTATATTTTGTATTTGTAAAAAATCTTCTATGTTTTCTATATTCGCTTGAAATATAGTAGCAGATAAGTCAAATATATTCATTCTCAATTTTGTTATTTCTACGGATTTTTCTGTTAAATCGCATCCATAATAATTTGCGCCATTTTCTATAAAACTTTGTGCAGCAGTTCCTATACCACATCCGATTTCTAATACGTTTTTATTTTTATATTTTTCAAATTCTGCAAAATTTGGTATATGAGATTCGACATAATATTTTCTTTTTGTTACTTCTTCAAAATATTCTTTTGTGCCAAATTCTTTATTCGAATGATAAATATTACAAGGTCTATCATTCCAATATTTATAAACACTATTGATTTCTGTCATATATCTATATTAAATGCAAATTTTTTATATTTATTATATAATTGATATTTTATTTCTTACTTTGAATTAACATTTCTTCATTTGTTAAATCTATTATTTCATAATTTATGTCTTCTATAAATTTTTTGAAAATATTTATATCTACGTTACATTGCATCATATTAGTATTATTCCATTCTAATTGTATTAATGGTTTATATGTATTTATTGTATTAATTGCTCCATTTAAAATATAATATTCGTGCCCTTCTGTATCTATTTTAATATAGTGTACTGGAATTCCTTTATTGTAAAATAATTCGTCTATTGTATTACAATTTACTGGGATAGATGTTTTATCACCGAATCTCAATACATTTTCTCCTAATGTATGTAATCCATTATGTGATAAACATACTTGTAAATTTTTTTTTTCGGATTTATCTGATATTGCAACATTATATGTTTTTATATTTTTTATTTCATTTAATTCAATATTATTATTTAATTCGTTGAATGTTTCAATAAATGGTTCAAATGCATAAAATGTAGAATTTGGTAAATATTTTGCATATAATGCATATAATCCTGTTTGAGCACCTATATCCAATATATTATAATTATTCTGCGAAATGTGCGAATAGAATTTATAAATTGATTCAGATTCCCACATAATACCATTTGGTTGGAATGTATAAGGTGTTATTTCGAGTGTTTTATTAGTTACTTTAATTGGATAATTCTTATTATTAAAATAATAATAAATATTCATTATTTATAATATAAATAATATATTATTTATATTTATATGGATTTAAAAAATATTAATATTCCTGATAATATTACTCATATTAAAATGGATATAGGATTATCATATAGTGCACCTCAATCTGCCGATTGGTTAAATAAAGAAGAGAATGTTATGGTTTTTGGGTTTGAACCAAATCCAGAAGCATATCAAACTATAATGAATGGTAATATAATAAAAAAACATCCAGGTCATGGAGAACCATTAGATAAAAAGCATATTGATTCTGGTAGAATGCAAATATTTAATATTGCATTAAGTAATGTTCAAAATATTGAAACTATGGATTTTTATGTTAATTCTAATGATTGTGGTACATCTAGTTTATATTCACATGATCAAAAATATCTTGGTCCAATAGAGAAAAAAATAAAAGTTCCTGTTTATAGTTTGAAAATGTTTTTTGATCATTTTCCATGGGATCGTTTCTCATATATTGATTATATTAAAGTTGACGCACAAGGTTCTGATTTAAATATATTAAAAGGTGCGGAAAATTATTTATCAGAAAGGGTTGTTTATATTACGGCTGAACCGGATGGGTATCAATATTTTGATGCAGATGACTGCAATATCGAAAATATAACAAATTATATGAATAGTATAAATTTCACAAGAATTAATCATCCAAATACATCAGACCCTACTTTTATAAATAATAATTTTTTAGATTTAATGAATAATATATATATTTCACAAATATAATAATATATATAAATATATAAATATGGAATTTGAAGAATTTACAATTTTTGATATATTTATTAAAAATGATTATGTATATTTAATAGTATCAATAAATAACAATGTAATTCATGAAAATGAAATAAAAATAAAGATGAATGGAGATATATTAATTTTCAATTCAAAAAAAATACATATTAAACTTGAAGAACCAATATTGATATTAATATATAATAAACCAACATATATTTTTGATAATAATTCAACAACTATTGAATATAATAATATAATGAAATATACTGTAATTAAAAATATAAAAATAGTAAATCAATATTTTTTGACAATAACAACATTATTCAAAGATGATTATAAAATATTCCCAATATTTTACGAATATTATAAAAATCAAGGGGTACAGCATTTTTATATGTATTATAATGGAGTTATAACATCAGACATTAAAGAAATTTTCAATAAGTATGATGTTACATTGATTGAATGGAATTTCAAATATTGGTTAAAAAATTGTAAATTTATGCATCATGCACAATTAGGACAAATGCATGATGCTCTTTATAAATATGGTAAAAATAATAGTGAATATATGATATTTTGCGATTTAGATGAATATATGAATATTGAAAATACTACTTTAAAAAATTTTATATTAGATAAACCTCAAATACATACATTTGGATTTTGTAATATTTGGTCAAATACAATTGATAATAATATTCCAAATATTTTTCCAAATTCTTTTTTTATTGGTAATAAATATAATTATGATGATAGAAGTAAAAATATATATAAAACAATAGAACATGATGTAATTGGTATTCATACTAGTGTTAATATTTTAAATTCAGATAGTTTGAATAATTTAAAAAAATCAAATGAATTTATTATAGATTTAAATATGTTCCATTTTTTTAATTGGTCAAAATCTAATAGAAGAGAAGCTCTTTATAATTTGTATGAAACAAAATTATATTTATAAAATAAAAATTTTTTTATTTTTATTATAATTTATAATATATGCCATTTCTGTAAAAGTACTCAACTCTGTTCCAAATAAAATATTATTTTTTGATAATAACATTAATTCAATAAAATCTTTAACATTACTAATTGATTCATATAAAATTATGCTATTTTCATATTTATTTTTTATATTATTCAGCAATTCCATATTATCAGAACAAACAAAAAACTTATTAATTCCATTATTATATTCTTCAATTTTATTATAAAATCGATTTATATCAAAACGCGGAGAACGTTCAATATCACCATTCCAAGTTCTTATATGAATTGATATAGTATTTTCATTAAAATGTAATTGTTGAAATGATTGAATCTCATTTAAAATATCATCTTTAATAATTAATTCACTGAATAGTTTATTATAATCTTCATAAATTTCATTAAATAAATCCTGTTTATATAAAAAATCAATACAATTATTATTATAGTTAAAAAAAATATGATCCGTAAAATCTTGAAACATTAAAGAATATTTATTATTAATAACTTTATCTATATTTTTATCATCATTAAATATAGCTAATCTCCAAGAACTTCTAGAAATTATGTTATTGTATGAATTATTTTCAGAATACATAGAGTCTGGAATACTAAAATAATTATTTAATATATTATTATTTCTAGAAATAGATAAATTACAGTTATATTTTTTTTGAATACGGATACAACTTAAAAAATTTTTAATTGTATTACATAAACCACCATATTTATTAATTATTATAGTTTTATTTTCCATATATATTATATTAACACTTTCAAATTTTATTGTTAACGTAAAGTGTTAAATTAAATAGGAACAAATACTGAATCATAACCCCTATATTTACATTTAAACCCACAATTATTCATAAATTCATTAATTACTTCAAAATTAATACCTATTAAATTCATGAATCCTTCGTCACATTCAATTTCTACATTACATTTTTTATATAAAGAACATAACTTCAACAAATTTATAGCTCCTTTCAAAATATCATACTCACCTCCTTGTACATCAATTTTTATTAATAATAAATCATTAATATTAAATTGCTCTTTATTATTATCATACCATTCATCCAATGTTATACAATCAACTTCTTTTTTAATAACAGATATTGCATTAACATTTTTAATACAACATAATTCATTAACAGATGAATTATCCTCTCTATTTAAATTTGAAAATAAAATTGTTTTATTTTTACATTTTGTTGAGATTAATGCTTTATTTTCTATAAACATATTTTCATAATTATTATATTTTTTTAAACATTTTAATATTTCATAATTTAAAAATTCAGGTTCAAAACAAACAACTCTATTTCCTAAAGATAAAATAGGACATGATGATAATCCAATATTTGCTCCTATATCAATCATAAAATCATTTTTATTACAATTAATAAAATATTTTCTATAATCATTTACATAATTACCTATATATTCAATTTTTGGATAATTATTTATAAAATTATTTAAATTTGAAGGTTTATTATATAATAAACAAAGATTATAATCATATTGTGAATAATAATATTTTTTTCTTAAAATTATGAAAGTATTATTAAAAAATTTTTCATATTCAGTATCACGAATATATCCAAGATTTAATATTTTTTGTAAATCAAGATTCAATATATGAAAATGTAATAAAATACCATATCTATTAATATTATGTATTTTATTAATATAAGTATCTTCAATATCAAATAATATTACCCAATCAGTGTAATTATTATATGTTTGACATTTATCTATTTTATCTATATATGAATGAATTGAATAATTAATATTTTCATTTATTTTATCAAAAATATTACCTCCTATATGTAATAAGGATGTAACATCTTCATTTTTTAAAAATTTAGTTAACACTGATTCATTTATTATATCCATAATATAATATAATACAATTTATTAATAATAAATATTTTCAATAATGGTATCATATTTTTCTAAAGACCATTATTGTATTTTTAAACCAATGTAATGTTGATTTATTTCTTAAAATATTTTCGCTTTCAATATCATTAATATATCCAAGATTACATATTTTTTCTTTTACATAATCATTATTTTGTTCATTAAAATGTCCATCCCCACCTTGCCCTTTTACAGCCCAACTTAATAAAATTCCAAAATTATTGTTATTATGTAAATTATTAATAAAATTATCTTCAAACTGATTTGGAATATGTTCACCGACTTCAAGAGACATTACCCAATCAAATTTATTATCAAAATTAAATGGTAAGGATAAATCTAAAACATTACATAAATTATTTGTTAATTCTGGTGTGTTTGGATTACCATCGAACCCAACCGCATTTATATTATTTTCTTTGAACAATTTTACATAATTACCCATACCACATCCGAAATCTACTAAACTATTTATATTTTCATTTTTAAAAAATGTAACTAATCCTTCTCCTAATTTACAATCATAAGCATGTTGACCTTGAGCTTCTAAACCTTGCCAAAATCCTCTTTCATTAATATACATTTTACATATATAAATTAATTTTATAAATAATTCAAACGAATTATTTCGTTTATATTTGTTTTTTATAAAAATAGAATATATCTTTTTTGCACTTGTAAATCATCGTGTAATGCCGGTGCTGTAAATGATGTTCTCGTTAATTCTTCGTTTTGTCCTATTGTCCTATAGACATATTTCTATCTGAATTTACATTGAATGATGCGCCATAATGATAAAATTCTAAATTGGTTTTAATACATAAATTTTATACGCTTATAATATAAAATCGATTTATATCGATTTTATATGGATTTAGATACTTCTTGGATTGATACCTATGAAAAAATTTCGTCTATCCAAGAAAATTATTGTCGAGAACCTATGACGAAGATTCCTATTTTTTTTATTTATATGAATGGGGACGACGAGATTATCAAGGTAATTTGTGAAGAGGAGTCATTGGTTGGGGGATCTAGGATTTCTTCTGAAAGACTTTTACGAATTATCGAGGAAAAGCGTCATATAAATAATTCTGTTTATAAGTTGGTCGATTTACTTCAATATGTGGTTGATATTGAACCCGAGAACTTACAGGGGTTTGTGGGGGAGAATTCGGAGGGCGGTTTTAGTTCTCGATGGTTGAAATCTATCCCTTATTCTTCGGGTGATATTAATATTCCGTCTTCGATTTTTATTTTCCATGAATTGAACCATTTATATTTCTTTTTTCGTGGCGGGTTGAAATCGATATTGAAAGATGAGAAGGTAGGTGGGTCTTTACGTTCGACGAAGAAAGTGCGGATTGCGGATGTGCCGTTAGAAGAAAAGAAGAAGTTTAAAGAGTATTTGAGGAAATCTATGCGGCGGAAACATAAGGGGAATTCTGGTACGAGGAAAATGGTAGGTGATGTTCTATAGGATTGATTTTATATATTCTTTATAGTCTTCTTTGGATATGGTGGTGAAGAGTTTTTGGATTTTATCTTTCGTTTCATTTGCTTGAGGTCTTTTGGATGGTATGGCGAGGATTATGTCATATAGAATATTTGTATAGTTTTCTATGAGTTTGTTTCGGGGTTGTTTTTTGACGAGTTTTAATATTGCTACTGCGAGTGCGTAATTATCCCATGTATTTGCATATGTGATGATTGTTTGGTAGGCTTCTTCTTTTGTTTTCTTTTCGAAGGTGGCTTTGAAGAAGTTGGTTGTTTGTTCTCGGAATTCTGTTTTCCTTTTTTCTTCTATTAGGTCGAAGATTTTTGTATTGAAGAATGGTTCGATTATTTCTTCTATGGGGTTTTCTATGGGGTTTTCTATAGGGGGTTTTATTTCTTCTTGTTCTTCTTTTTGTTCTTCTTCTTTTTGTTCTTCTTCTTTTTGTTCTTCTTCTTCTTTTGGAGATTCTTCTACGCTGGGTGCTATAGAATCTATTTCTTTCTTTTCTATTGGGGATTCTACGCTGGGTGCTATAGAATCTATTTCTTTCTTTTCTATTGGGGATTCTACGCTGGGTCCTATAGAATCTATTTCTTTCTTTTCTTCTATGGGTTTTTGAATGGGTTCTTCTATTGGGGATTCTTTTGAGGATTCTTTTGGGGATTCTACGCTGGGTCTTATATAATCTATTTCTTTTTGTTCTCCTTCTGTTGGTGATTCTACGCTGGGTCCTATAGAATCTATTTCTTTCTTTTCTATTGGGGATTCTATTGGGGATTCTATTGGGGATTCTATTGGTGATTCTGTTGGTGATTCTACGCTGGGTCCTATAGAATTCATTTGTTCTCCTTCTTTTTGTGATTCTCTTAATGGTTCTATTTTATTTTTATCGTCTGGATTGGGTTCTGGAATGGGCTGTGGATTGGGTTCTGGATTGAGTTCTGGATTGAGTTCTGGATTGGGTTCTGGATTGGGCTGTGGATTGGGTTCTGGATTGGGTTCTGGATTGGGCTGTGGATTAGGCTGTGGATTGGGTTCTGCGCCTCCTATTATTATGTTTTGGGTAGAGGGGGTCGGGGTATTGGGTTCTGGATAGTGGGATAGGAAATAGATTTCGGCAGCCCATGGCGTATACGATTCATAAGGGAAGAAGGATTTATCCGAAGTGGGGTATGTGATTTCTTTGGTATCTATGGCGAATCCGAAATCGATGAGGATGTATCTACCTTGTACGTCGTCATATAGGATATTATTCTCTTTTATATCCATATGTACTAAATCGAGGGTTTGGAGTTTTTGTATGGCGGTTAGGAGTTGGAGGTGGGCGTCGATCAGGTGGGGGAGTGTGGGTTTTATTTTATTTATGAATTTTCTGAGGGAATATTTTCCTACATATTTTATTTTGCTTGTGGTATATTCTGCTTTTGTTTCTATTGTTTCTATTTGATCTTGTTGGGCGATGGTGCATTCTTCTTGTATGACTTCGTCGAGTTGTCCTATATGGATATCTTCTTCTATTGATAGGATGGGGGCGAAGTAGAGGGGGTATTTGGGTATGGTTTTGATTTTTTTGGCGGTTCTCCATTCGTTTTCTAGGATCTTATTATTGCGTTGGAGTTTGGTGATGAATTTTTCGGGGGTGTCTTTGATTTCTGGGGCGTATAGGCAGGTTTGTTTATCTTGTAATAGGATTCGGAATTTTTTTAATTCGTATTGTCCTATAGAATATTTATCTTGTTCGCCTTCGGCGAACTCTTCCTCTTGGGGGGAAGTGGGGGTTTCGTTTTTTTCTTGGGGGGATTCTTCGTTTTCTATTTGGGGGGTCTGTTCTGTTGGTATTGTTTGTGGGGGTGGTATTGTTGGTGGGGTCTGTTCTGTTGGTATTGTTGATGGTTGTGTTGTTGGCTGTGCGGCGGCAAATGCGGGGAAATTTTGTTGGATGATGATTTGTGGTTGTGGTTGTGTTTGTGTTTGTATTTGTGGTTGTGGTTGTGTTTGTATTTGTGGTTGTTGTATTTGGTAATTCGGATTTATCATATAATAATATATCATAAATTTATTTGTATTGTTATTCGTTAGATGTGAATAGTGGGGTTCAAAAATTTATATTTTTGCCCTTTATTTTGAATAAGGAAATATTTAATTTGGGTGAGGGTATAAAATTCGTTTTATATGTATTAAATATTTCGTTTTTGAATTCTGGTTCTCGCATTTTTTTGCAGAATTCCATATAATCATATGGGCCCATATTTTGTAAATTATATTTTTTATCTACATATTGTTGGAATGTTATTGGTTGTTCGTTTTGCATTTGCTGCTATGTCATATAGAAATATTTTTATATCGTTTTATTAGGAGGGGTCTGCTGTGTGGGTTTATGAATTCTTCAAGAGTTTAATAAGGGTATTTATCGTATTTATCGTATTTCTTATATTTCTTATATTTCTTCAGTGTTTTTTTGCATTTATCACCGCCGCGTTTTGTGTCGCGTTTTTTATCGCGCTTACCTGTGCGATATTTATATTTACCGCCGCGTTGTTGTGGAACTTTTTGTGGATACATATAATATTATTCTAAAATTTTATACGTGTTGGTTTTGTGATTTGCTATTGGGGTCATATAGGTTACAAATATGTTATAAAGAAAGTCTAATAAATAAATCGTATATATGTCATATAGATGTCTGGTTTTCACTTTGACCATACGAATACGTTTTGTATTTCTATTAGTGATTCGCGTTGGTCTCGTATGTCGCGGCGGTTTTTATATGAGGGTTTAGAGGTTATGCGGTGGCGGGCGACGAGACCCGATGAGGTTGTTATGGGGGATTTTTTTGGGGGATTGAATCCGTTACAGCGTGCTTGTGCCCAGTCACATATAAATATATGGCGATATATTGTGGATGGGGGGTTGGACTATGCATTTATTATGGAGGATGATGCTTGTTTTCGGCGTGGTTGGCGGGAGGCTTTGGGGGAATTGTATGGGATTCTGGTGGTGGGGGGGATACCATGGGATGGGATTTTTTTGAATGCTTCCGAGCCGATGGCTTCTATGGATTCGTGGGAAATAGTTCGAGAACAATATTTCGGGGGTGGTTATATTTTATCTAGGGCGGGGGCGGAGTGGCTATTGGATCGTTTTGGGGGTATGTGGTATTCGACGGATTGGATGACTACTCGAATGCAGGAGCGCGGTCGGTCATATAGTTATTATCCTTGGCTCATCATTCAAGAGGGGCGGGAATCGACGATTGGGAGTGGTGTAGATTTAGACCATGAGAAAGTGGTTCGCTGTTTGGAATTGGCAGGGTGTCCTATAGAAGAATATGATGTTTGATTTTGATTGGGGGTTTGTTTTGTTTTTGTTGGGGGTTTTGTTTTTGGTTATGTAATATATATGTCCTATGGTGGTGGTGTTGCGAAATCCATGTTCTCGAATCGGAATAATAATTATGGGGGTTCGAAGTCTATGACGAATTCTATGAGGACTACATTTTCGTCGTCTGTTATATCTGCTCTTCATTCGATCGAGTCTAACTATACGGCGAAGTTGGCGAATAAGTCATATAGTTCGATTCCTGCGGATTATGTGGAATATTCGAAATTATATAGTCAGATAGCGAATTTGCAGTTGAGTGTTATGGATTCTTCTATTTCGATTCTTTTGAAAATCACACAGGAGGGATTGAAAGGTGCGATGAATGCATTGGGGCTTTCCAATCAGGTATTGGAGGCGAATGTGGCCCGTATTGCCTTACAGAATCAGGTGAATAAATTGGAATCGGGGTTGAATCAGTTGAATATTTATTCGAATACGTCTGGTCAATATCAGATTACGAAGACTTTTGTGTTGATTCCTTTGTATAGTTATTATATTCTTTTATATGGCCTTCCTGCGCAGGGTGTGGGGTTTGATCCTTTGAAGGTTACGCAATTATTGGGGATATTAGAGGCGAATGGTATTGATCCTTATCACGAGTAGAGCAGGGGAACCCATGGTTCCCCCCGCACCCCCCTCCTTTAAAAAGTATATTAGTGCGGTTGGCTATTGCGGTTTAGTATTACGTAGTCATATAGAGAATATTTCTATATGACATATTTTTATTGAGAACTTATGGGGCTTCGCCCCCGAGCGGAGCGAGGGGTTCCTTATAAATTATTCTTATAAATTATTTTACGTAGTCAAATAGAGAATATTTCTATATGACCTTTTTATTCTAGGTTCTCGCTTTTGTCACATAAGAATAATTATTCATATTTTATTTTTGAGAACTTTTAGGGCTTCGCCCCCGAGCGGAGCGAGGGGTTAACCAGTCCTTATGAATTATTCTTATAAATTATTTTACGTAGTCAAATAGAGAATATTTCTATATGACCTTTTTATTCTAGGTTCTCGCTTTTGTCATATAAGAATAATTATTCATATTCTATTTTTGAGAACTTATGGGGCTTCGCCCCCGAGCGGAGCGAGGGGTTAACCAGTCCTTATGAATTGTTCTTATAAATTATCTTACGTAGTCAAATAGAGAATATTTCTATATGACCTTTTATTATAGGTTCTCACTATTGTCCTATATTTTATTTTTGAG
>Ga0114973_10000349_pt1 | contig 34479 bp, 37 predicted proteins | sample M_140807_MF_Meta_FD_87025 | JGI IMG/M metagenome (GOLD analysis project Ga0114973, IMG submission 87025) | Freshwater microbial communities from Lake Montjoie, Canada to study carbon cycling - M_140807_MF_MetaG | ecosystem: Environmental > Aquatic > Freshwater > Lake | place: Lake Montjoie... | reverse complement strand
AGAGAGAGAGAGAGAGAGAGAGAGAGAGAGAGAGAGAGAGAGAGAGAGAGAGAGAGAGAGAGAGAGAGAGAGAGAGAGAGAGAGACAGGGGGAGTGTGTAACAAAGACGGAGGAGGGGGGAGAGGGATAAAACAAAAAATTAACACATTTATATCATTTTCTTTTTATCACCCAAAGCAAAAATAAAAAATAAAATTAATTTTTTTATTTTTTTTTTTTTTTTTTTTTTTCTAAAAGATATAATTCCGTATTTAAAGTAAAATGACCAATTCTATCAGAGCGCAAAAAGCCAACTTTTATTTTAATAAATGGGTAGAGAATAACAAGAAAAAATAAAAATGGTAATGATAATGGTAGAGTTAAAATTAAATCTAATTCATTACGTAAAATATTTATAATTTTTTTATTTAACATTACTTAAATAAATTAAAATCATTAAGTATTGGTATATCCATAGTAGCGTCTGTTTTTTTAGAAAAAAATTATAAAAAATGATCTCTATTAATATACTATTACAAAATTATTGAAAATTAAAGTTAACATCTCTTAGAAATAAGTACTTCTAAATTATTTTTATCGTTTAAGTGAATTAAATCTTTTCTTATTAATCTAAATTAAATATTTATTAATTGCAGCATCAATTACTTTGTTTTCTTTCTATTAAAACACTCTGGAAAATTAGTTCCTCCTCCGGAAAACTAACTCTTAATTGAGCCTTTGAAATTATCATTATATAAATAAGTTGATATATATTGTAGACCTAATAAAAAAAATTGTAACATTTTGGAATTACAAATCATGACATTTAGCATTATTATTCCAACTTACAATTCTAAAAATTATATAAATAACTGCTTAAATAGCATAACAAATAATTGCGACAATGATCTAGAGATAATCATTATTGATGATGCGTCAACTGACAACACAATAATTATTTGCGAAAATTTTAAGAAAATAAATAACAATATTAGAATATTTAAATTAAAAAAAAATCACGGCCCCGGCTATTGTAGAAATTTAGGAATTAAAAAATCAAAAGGAAAATATATAGTATTTTTAGGGTGACTTATAAATCATAATTTCTATTATATACTTTGACTAAATCATTCAACAAATTATATTTAATATATCAAAAATAGGCATTAATTTATTAATATTACCTTATAAATAAGTAAGTCTTTTCTTATTGATCTAAATTATATATTTAAAATTACTTATAATAAGCCCATGAACTTAAATAAAAAAATCATAAATATAAATAATTTAGTAAAAAAAATTAAAGATTTTCACAAAAATAAAAAAATAGGATTATGTCATGGAGTTTTTGACTTATTACATCTTGGTCATATAAAGCATTTTGAAGAAGCTAAAAACAATTGCGATATATTAGTTGTATCTGTAACAGAAGATAAGTTTGTTGCAAAAGGTCCTGGTAGACCTGCCTTTAATGATCAACAACGAATGGAGGCGTTGGCTAGTTTAGAGTGCGTAGATTATGTGGTTTTGTCTAACCAGTCTTCCTCTGTAGAAGTAATTAATAAAATTAAACCTAATATATATTTTAAAGGTCCTGATTATAAAAATACCCAATTAGATATTACTCAGAAAATATTATTAGAAAATAGAGCTGTTATAAAAAATAAAGGAAAAATTTTTATAACTAAGTCTAAAAAATACAGTTCGAGTTTATTATTAAATTCATTTATGGGGATCTTGACAGAGGAGCAAAAAGAACTGGCAAAAAAAATAAAACAGAAATTTAACTCTGAGAAAATAAAAAAAATAATCAATGATTTTAAAAACATCACTCCTTTAATTATTGGAGAGACAATAATTGACCAGTATTTTTTTTGTGAAGCTCTTGGTAAGTCTGGCAAAGAACCAATTTTGGTTTTAAGAGACAAATATAACGAATCTTATCTGGGAGGAGCTGGAGCTATATGCAGACATATATCTGAATTTTGTAAAAATATCTATTTTTTAAGTACCATAGGTGAAAAAAAAGAAAATTTGAAATTTATTAAAAGAAATTTACCAAAAAATATAAAATACCACTTCTTAAAAAAAAAGAACTCACCCACAATAGTTAAAAAAAGATTTTTAGACGATGTCTCTAAATCAAAATTATTTGGGATCTACTCTTTGGAAGATAGTCTTGTTAGCAAAATTGAGGAGAAGAATTTAATTAATGCTTTTAAAAAATTTTTAGGAAATAGTGACCTTACAATCGTATCTGATTATGGTCATGGAATGATTTCTAAAAATTTTTCTAGAATTATTAAAAAAAAATCAAAATTTTTAGCTGTTAATGTCCAAATTAATGCTGCTAATATTGGGTATCATTCATTGCAAAATTATAAATCGGTTGATTTTATGATCATCAATGAGGGGGAGCTTAGGCACGAAATGCGTTCAAGAAATGAAAATATATATATTCTAGCCAAAAAATTGGCAAATAATTTTAAAATAAAATATTTAGTAGTCACACAAGGCTCCTATGGTTCGTTTTTATATGAAAAAAATAAAAATACGTTCTACAAAAGTAGTGCTTTTGCCAAATTGGTATTGGATAGAGTGGGAGCTGGAGATGCCATGCTATCTATTCTTGCTATTTGTCTATATAAAAAAATAGAAATTAATTTAGCATTACTAATCTCATCATTAGCGGCCGCACAATCAGTAAGAACAATGGGAAATAAATTTTCCATAAGCAAAAATACAATATTAAAAGAGCTTGAACATTTTTTGTCATAAAATGATTAAAAATTTATCTCATGTGTCTTTATTTACTAACTCACTTTCAAAAATAAAAAAATTTTATGTAAAAAAACTTAAATTAAAAATTATACATGAATTTAAAAATAGTAAAAATCAAACATATGGTTATTTTTTGTCCGCTAATAAAAATACATTTATTGAATTTTTCTTAACTAAAAAAAAAATTAATTCTTTTAATAAAAAAAATCACTTTAGACACATTTGTTTTGATGTAGATAATATCGAGAAATTTGAAAAAAAATTTATAAATAACAGTGAAACAAAAGTAACCAGAGGGAAAACAGACGGTATTCTTCAATTTTTTACAAATGATTTAGAAGGTAATATAATAGAATTTCATCAAAGAGATCAAAAATCTAAATTTTAAAATGAATACAGTTCACTCATATAATAAAAATAATTGTCGTCTATGTAATTCAAGTAACCTTAAAACCATTTATCGATTAAAAAAAACTCCGATAGGCGATGATTACACAAAAAAAATTGCAAAAAAAAAATTATACGATCTTAAACTTAATGTGTGTAAAAAATGCAAATTTGTTCAATTATCAAATGTCATTAATCCAAATAAAGTTTATGGAGATTACTTATACGTTACCAACACATCCGCAGGATTGTCAGAGCATTTTTATAAACTTGGAAATATGTTAATAAAAAAAAAAATAGTTTCAAAACAATCTAAAATTTTAGAAATAGGAAGTAATGATGGAACATTATTAAAATTTTTTAAAAAAAAATGTTCTTATTTACTTGGTGTGGACCCTGCCGTTCATTTATTTAAAGATAGCAATATTAAAGTAATTAAAGGACTTTTTAATTATAATTTATCAAATCAGATAAAAAAAAATCATGGAAAATTTGATATAATTATAGCAAATAATGTAATAGCAAATATTGACAATCTTGAAGATGTATTTTGTGGAATTAAAAATATCCTTTCTGAAAAGGGCTTCGTTATAATAGAAACTTTTGCTTTATATGGCATTATCAAAAATAATTTAATAGATAACATTTATCACGAGCATCTTTCATATTTTTCAATAGAATCTTTTAAAAAATTCTCTGAAAAATTTAATTTAAACCTTATAGAGGCTAAATTCTTATCTGTAAAAGGAGGTTCGTTAAGATTTGTTTTTAAAAAAGAAAAAATTTCCACATCAAAAAAAATTAATAATTTAATTAATAAAGAAAAAAATATTTTAACTAACATTGAAAAAAAATTTCAAATAATCCAAAAAATTAATAATGATAATAGTATCAAAATTAATCAATTTATTGATAAAATTAAACAGCACGGGAAAACAATTGCAGGATTTGGAGCTTCAGTTGGCACGACTACATTAATATATGATTTTATGCTTATGAAAAAAATTAACTTTATTTTTGATAATGAAAAGAGAAGATTTGGACTTTATTTACCTGGAACATTTATCAAAGTTATGGATCCTAAACGTATAAAAAAATTAAATTTAGACTATATTATTATATTTGCATGGAGATATGCAAAAATAATTATAAGACGAAATAGAAAAATTTTTAACAATAAAATTAAATTTGTACTACCTTTGCCAAAACTAAAGATAATAAATTATAATTATAAATGAATCAAAAAAGTATATTAATAATTGGAGCTTCTGGTGATTTGGGTAAAAGTATTTCAAAAAAATTTATTCAAAAAAATTACCAAGTATACGCAACATATAATAAAAATAAAAAAAATTTAAATAAAAAAAAATTTTGTAATACATATAAACTTAATCTTTCGAATATTAAAAGTGTTGAAATATTTTCAAACAAAATAAAAAATATTAAATTTAATATTATTCTGTTTATAGCGGCTGTAACACCTCATAAAAATAATATAAAAGACAATACATTTGGAGATATTAATACAAAAAGTTTATTGGAATTTTTTTTTATAAATTGCGTGGCAAATATCAAATTATTTGAGTATTTATTAAGGAATAATTGTATAAACAAAAATGGAAAGATTGTTTTTTTCTCTTCTCTGGCAGGATCAATACATTATAGGGGAAAACTTAAACATAATAAAAAATTTGGTAATATGAGTTACAGAATATCAAAAGCATCATTAAATTCTGCAGTGAAAAATATGGCTTATGACTTAGATAAGTCTGGTTATATAGTCATATCCATGCATCCTGGTTATATAAAAACAAGTTCCAAAAACCGCAATTCAACTCTTAACCAAAATTTAGCTACCAAATATATATATAATACAATCTTAAATTTAAAAAAAAAAGATCATGGAAAATTTATAAATTATGATGGAGGCTATCTTAAATGGTAAGTGTTAATAAAAATAATACAATCAATGTTTTAGATATAGGTGCAAGATACGGAATACATCCTAGTTGGAAAAATTTTTCTGGTAAGGCAAATTATCATTTAATAGAAGCAGACAAAACTGAAGCGAGAAGATTAAAAAAAAAATATAAAAAATTTAAAAATATATCTATCTATAACAAGGCGTTAGGAAAAGATCATGATAATTTATATTTTAAAGTTCTGCGCAATCCTGCAATGAGTGGTTTTTTAGAAAGAAGAAATATTTCGCCTTTATTTTGGGGGGGAAGAAAAGTTCAGGAACAAATCAAAAGTGTAAAAAAAATAAAGACTATCTCTTTAAATGCTTTCACACTTGAGAATAATGTTAAAGTTGATTTTTTAAAATTAGATGTTGAGGGATTAGAACCTACAATATTAAATCATGGCCTCAATATTTTTAATAATTTATTAGCAGCCAGATCTGAGGTTAATTTTTGCAACATATTTAAACTTGATAAAAAAAAAACAGGAAGCTTTTCTTTAATTCATGAAATATTTACTAACCACGATTTTATACTCTTAAATATAGACTACCAAGGAAAAGGGGATTATTTTCATAAATTTTTATCCTCAAACCAAAGATTTGGTGTTTTACAAAATGCAGATGCCGTTTGGATCAAAGATCCAAAAATTATCGTTAAGAAGTTTAATGAAATTCAAGTTTTAAAAATTCTTGTTTTTTTAATATTAAACAATGGAATAGATTTAGCAATGTGGATATTAGAAAGTACTTTTAAAAAATTTTCTAATTTTAGAAAAAATAAAAATAATCATAATTTTATTTTTATTAAAAATGAAATTTGCAAGCATTTATATAACCTAAAATGGATTCCTAATCAAAAAATTAAGGAACATAAAAATTATTACGAAAAAATATTTAATGAAAATTATCCAGACATGAACAAATTTAACGAAATGAAAGAATTTAATCCTTATTGAGAGAACATGAAAAAGATATCGATCGTAATTGGTGGAACTAAAGGTATTGGAAAAGAAATAGCAAAGAACCTATTAGATAGAGGGGATAGCGTCATAATAATTTCTCGAAATATTAAAAAGAAATTTAATAAAGTCTTTTCTAAAGCAGAGCTAATATCTTTAGATCTGAGTAACCCCGAAGATATAAGCAATTTAAGCTTAAAAATTAAATACAAAAAATTTGATAATTTAATTTTTTCACAAAGATATAGAGGCAGCGATGAGGATGAAGAATATCAGGTTATGCTTAAATCAATATACCAAGTTATCGACAATCTTAGAGATAAAATGAACAAAAATTCATCAATAGTAATTATTTCCTCGATATCTTTGTCAGGAATACTATGTGATCAAAAGCTAAATTATCATGTAACAAAAGGAGGAATAGATCAGCTTGTTAAATATTTAGCAGTCAAATTAGGTCAATTTAAAATTAGAATTAATGCAATACTAGCCACTCGAGCAATTAAATATGAAAATAAAAAATTTTATAAAAAAAATAATTTTATTAGAAAAAGAATAGAAAAAATTACTCCTTTAAAAAGAATGTCTTCTTCAAAAGATATAGCAAATGTAGTAAATTTTTTAACTGAAAATAGATCTGATTATATAACCGGGGAGAACATAAGAGTAGACGGTGGTTTAAGGTTGTTAAGTCAAGAATATATTGCAGAATTATTGAATAAATAAATTATAACAAATGAAAAAAATTTTTATAACAGGTGGAGCTGGGTACGTTGGCTCAGTTTTAACACCTTATTTATTAAAGAAAAATTATCAAGTTACAGTTCTTGATTTAATGCTTTATGGTGAAACTTTGATCAAAAATAAAAATCTTCAAATTATAAAAGGAGATATTCGCAATACTGAATTACTAAAACAAACAATTAAGGGAAATGACATTGTTATTCATTTAGCTTGCATTTCTAATGATCCAAGTTTTGAATTAAATCCAACTCTAGGAAAAGAAATTAATTTAGATGCTTTTACACCCTTGGTTGAAATATCAAAAAATTTAGGTGTAAAAAAATTTATCTACGCATCTTCTTCTTCAGTTTACGGAATTAAAACAGAAAAAAATGTTAATGAGAACATGTCTTTAGAGCCGCTAACAGATTATTCTAAATTTAAAGCTGATTGTGAAAAAATTTTATTTAAATATAAATCTAAAGACTTTGTAACAGTAGTGCTTAGACCCGCAACTGTTTGCGGTTACTCCCCAAGACAAAGACTTGATCTTGTGGTCAATATATTAACAAATCTTGCTTACCATAATAGAGAAATTAGCATATTTGGTGGTGATCAACTAAGGCCCAATATTCACATCCAGGACATGGTTAGAGCGTATGAATTATTTATTAGGGCGGATGATGAGAGAATTAATGGAAAAACCTTTAATATTGGCTTCGAAAATCTTACCGTAAATCAATTAGCTGCTGAAGTTCAAGAGTGCATTGGTTCAGATGTTAAAATAAAAAAATTGCCTACTAATGATAACAGATCTTATCATATTTCTTCAAAAAAAATCCAAGACGAATTGGGCTTTGTCACAAATTTTAGTATTTTAAATGCAATAGAAGATTTAAAGAACGCATTCGAAAAAAAATTATTATCAGATTGTTTAACAAATGAAAATTATTTCAATATTAAGAAAATGCAATCTATCAATCTGAAATAGAAAGTTAATTAAATTAATAATATGAATTATAAGAAATTAGAAGAAAAAGCAAAAAAACTTCGACAAGAGACTTTTTTGGCTTTTGTAGAAAAGGGCGAAGCTCATCTAGGTGGGAGTTTTTCAATGATAGAAACTCTGATTTCGCTCTACGAAATTGTTTTAAAAAAAAATGATAAATTTATATTAAGCAAATCGCATTCATCATTTCCATTATGTTTGCTACTAAAAGAAAAAGGATTAAACCCCGAACTTACAACTCATCTAGAAATTGATCAAAAAAATGGAATATATTGCACAACAGGAAGTCTTGGCCATGGGCTGCCTATTGCCACCGGCATGGCTTTTGCAAGAAAAATAAAAAATATAAAAGGTAAAATTTACGTAATGTTAAGTGATGGTGAATGTCAGGAAGGTACAACTTGGGAATCTTTGCTTATTGCATCAAAACACAAACTAGACAATCTTATACTTCTTATAGATTATAATAAAATACAAGCTCTATCCAGATTAAAAGATGCCCTACCCCTTCATGACTTAGCTAAAAAATTTAAATCGTTTAATTGGAATTGTATTAATATAAAAAATGGTCATTCATTTAAATCAATAATTTCTTCCTTGAAGAAAAAAAATATTAAAAACAAACCAACTGCAATCATCATTAATACTGTCAAGGGCAAGGGTATAAAAGAATTTGAAAACGACCCTGTTTGGCACGCAAGAAAATTAGCTGGGAATGAAATAGAGACAGGAAAAAAAAGATTAGGGTTATGAGAAGACGATTTGGGAAAATTATAAACGAACTTGCAAGAAAAGATAAGAATATTATCTTATTAGTTGGAGATATCGGATATAGTATCTTTGATGATTTTAGAAAAGAGCATCCAAAAAGATTTTTTAACTTAGGAATTTGCGAACAAAGTTTAATTGGGGTTGCTTCTGGACTTGCTCTAGAAGGTTTAAAACCTTGGGTTTACACTATCACACCATTTCTTATTGAAAGACCATTTGAGCAAATAAAATTAGATATCGATCAACAAAATGTTAATGTGAAACTTATTGGATTTGCCGACTATCCGCACTTAGGACCTACTCATAGCGAAATTAATGATAAAAAATTAATGAGTTTGTTCAAAAATATAGGCTCCTTTTTTCCAAAGAACGGCGATGAAACCGAACGATTTATTTATCAAAGTTATAAAAAGAATGGACCTAATTTCATAAGTCTTAAAAACGACTTAACAATCCAAAAAAAATTTTAGTAAGATATTATAAATTAATATTTTTGGCTTATATTTGTTATGGACAGACTGTTTATATGAAATAATACTATCAACATAAATAATTAAAAAATGAATTTCTTAAATAAAGAAGAACAAAAAAAAACAAAAACTTTTTTAGAAACAGGTTACATTATTTCTAAAGTTGAGAATATATCTTCATTAAAATATATATCATCGCTAATATCTAAGGCTATAAATCAACAATTAAAAAAGAAAAAATCGTTAAATTTAAATAAAATACATGAAAAAATTTTCATAGAAGAATTAAATAATTTTAGACTCGGTATCATAAATAAAATAAACAAGGATAAACTTCTAAGATATCATTACTTTAATATAGCAAGAGAAGCGCTCTATGTTCTTGCTGGAAATGAATTAATGATGCAAAAAAATATAAATTTAAGCATTCAATTTCCAAATGATAATAGTTCTTTGTTACCCATACATTCGGATGTTTGGTCTGGGGACTCTCCTTATGAGATCAATTTATGGGTTCCACTAGTTAACTGCTATAAAACAAAATCTATGTATATTCTTGAACAAAAAGATTACGCGGATTTTAAAAAAAAAATGCAAAAAAACCAATACTCCAGCAGTGAAGACATATTTAAATTAGTAAAAAATAAAGTTCGTTGGTTAAATGTTGATTACGGACAATTCTTAATTTTTAATCAAGCGTTACCACATGGAAATATAGTTAATATTGAAAAAGAAACCCGATGGTCGATGAACTGTAGATTTAAAAGTTTTTTCTCACCTTATGGTGATAAAAAAATTGGTGAATTTTTCTTGCCTATAACTACAAGAGCGATAAGTGAAATTGGAATGAACTTTGAATACCCCTTCAATAAATAATGAGACTTAAAGGTTATATCTTTAGCAGACCTTTTTTAGGAGAAAGAGTTCCTCAGCATATACAAAATATAGTTATTAGGGATTATTGTGCAAAAAATAATATCACTTTTTTAATGAGCGCTACCGAATATGCTGTTGAAGGAAGTTTATATATATTATCAGAATTAATTAATAATTTAAAAAATTATGATGGTATAATTTTTTATAGCTTATTTCAGCTTCCAATCAAAAAAAAAGACCGGCATCGAGTATACAGTTCTGTTATTAAAAATAAAAAACAACTCCACTTTGTTGTAGAAAATGTATCCGTAAAAAATAAAGATGATCTTATAAAGATTGAAAAAATATTCTTATTAAAGATTCAAACTATAGAGATGCAAAATACTTCTAGCACAATAGGAAATCTAAAAAATTATATAACTTTTAATCATAAAAAAACTTCAAGAAATTATTTGGAGAGAATGAATAATGACAAAATTAAATGCATGGTTATTTCAAAAAAATATGGCTTTGATTACTGGGATGGCGATAGAAAATATGGGTACGGCGGATATAAATATATTAAAGGGTACCACTCAGCCCTCGCAAAGAAGTTGGTAAAAGATTATTCTCTTAATGATCAATCTAAAATCTTAGATATTGGTTGTGGAAAAGGTTTTCTTCTATACGAGATTAAAAAAATAATAAAAAATATAAAAATTTATGGATTAGATATCTCTAAATATGCAAAAGATAATGCTAAAATTGAAATTAAAAATAGTATAAAAATTTGGGATATAAATAAAAAATTAAACTTTGATAACAAATCTTTTGATTTAGTAATTTCAATTAACACGCTTCATAATTTAAAGTTACAAAATCTAAATCAATGTCTTCAGGAAATTGAGAGAGTAGGCAGATCTAAATTTGTATGTGTTGAATCTTATAGAAATGAAAAAGAACAATTTAATCTTCAATGCTGGGCCTTAACGGCAGAAACACTTATAGATGAACAATCTTGGAAATGGGTATTTAGTAAATCTGGATATACTGGTGATTATGAATTTATATATTTTGAATAATATTATTTCAAAATGACATACTTTAATATTATTTATCTAATCGATATTCCATAACCACTATCTGCAGTGATTAAAGAGCCTGCAAAAATTCTAGCATTATTTCCTGATAAAATTTTTATTAAATCTATATATTCGCTAGCGTGCGCAGCTTCCTTTTGCGGAAGTTCTGAAACAAATTTCTTATATTCCTCCGGTTTATAAAATTTGAACCTTTCTGCAGAATTATTTTCACCTGTAAAAAAGCCAGGTACAATACCGCTTAAATAAATATTCGTTTTAACTAAATAGTTACCCATGCTTCTTACATAACCAGATAGAGCCGCTTTTGATGAACAGTAAAATGGAGAGGCAGAAGCTTGTTGTGATACTATTGAACTTATATGTATAATATTTCCTCTTTTACTCGCCTGCATTTTGGGTATGAATTTTTTATTAATATCTACAGAAACCCCTAAATTTCCTCTTAAAGATATTTCAAATTTTTTCCACGTATCTAAAGGGTCATTTATCCCAAAACTACCTCCCAAGCAGTGAATTATTATATCTAGATTATTTAATTTATCTTCAATGTCATTTAACACATATTCTAAGTTTTTTTCTTCCAAAAGATCTTTCGCATAAACTAAATGTTTTTTTTTATCTTTAAAATTATTAGATAATTTATCTAATAATTCTTTACTTCGAGCAATTAATATTAGTTGCGCTCCATCTTTCTCAAATGCATTTGCAATCTCCAATCCTAACCCCTTAGATGCTCCTGTAATTAATATTTTTTTATCTTTGAAACTGTTCATTAATATATTGTCTGTATATCAAAACTCTCTAAAAATTCATTTATGTATATTTTTTTATTTTCTCTAGAAGATATATTGAGTGCTTCCATCAGAATCCATATCTCCAAAGACTTTTTTTGAAGGAAAGTTTTATTAATTATTTCTTTATAAAAAGCCTCAATTTGTCTTCGATCATCTTCTATCAAGCCAGCATCTAAATCTTTAAGATAAATGTCCTCTACAATTTTATCTTTTTGAAATACAGATATTCTTCCGCCTTCTCTTTTTATATCTCCTTTTGTCCCATGAAACATCCAACTGCCACTCCATCTAGATGCAAATCCAAAGGGGTTTGAGTGACCTGCTCTTGTGCCAATATAAGAAAAAACTTTTTCATTTGAATATTCAAGCAAACAAGATCCACCAGCGGTTCGATTAATATTGTAATATCCAATTTCATTATCTTCTTGTAATGGAGATATGCATGTAACCGACTTTGGTAAACCAATAGCAGCAACTAATTGGCTTAATTGATGACAGCCCATCGAGTGAAAAAAAATTCCATCACTTGTACTATCGATTAAAGGTTTATCACTTTTTAAATTTTGCCTACCCCAACAAATACAATAGCCAAGCAAAAAATCTCCAAATTTTTCTTTATCATTTAATAAGTCTTGCATTTTTAGACTCGCTTCACTCCATCGATTGTTTAACCCGTTTACTAATAAGTAATTTTTGTTTTTTTTTTTTTGCAACTAAAATTTTTTTAAATTCTTCAATATTACAAGCAATAGATTTAACACATAAAGTATGAAGTTGATTGTTTAGACTCTCAATAATTAAATTAGCATGGTGCTCAGATGAAACATAAATAAAACATGCCTCTGCTTTAAATAATTTTTTTGCATCTGAAATGGAACTAAAGAGTCTTTTTTCATAATCTTCTGGTATACCTTTAATAAATTTTAATTCTTTTATAGCTTTTTCCCTATCTATATCCACAAAAGCTACTGTATCAAAATAATTATTTTTTAAATTAATTTTCAACCTATTAATTGAGAACGCACCAAGACCTACATGAATGCATTTAATTTTTTTAATTTCATTCATCTTATCTATTTTTCTCCTAAATATTTGAACCAATCTTTGGTTGCAATTTTAATTTTATTAGGTGTCCAAACTGGTGCTCTATTCCAATAATTTATTTCATTCAAAATATTTTTAACTCCCTGACTAATACTAACTTTTGGTTTCCAATAAAGCTCTTTTTTAATTTTATTTATATTAGCCCTTGTTATTTCTGGCTCACCCGGTCTTTTTGGTAAATTTATACTTTTACAATCTAATAATTTTACAATTTCATTTATTGAAGTTGGTTTTCCTGTTCCTAAATTAAATATCTGAAAGTTTTTTTTAACTCTTATTGCTTTGTAAAATGCCTCAATTACATCACTGATATATATAAAGTCTCTTTTTTGTTTTCCATCTCCAACTACGGTCAATGGTTTCTTTTTTAATTTTTGAGCTAAAAAAACTCCAAACATAGCACCATAAGTTCCCGAAGTCCTTGATCTGGTGCCATAAACATTAAATAATCTTAAAGATATAACCTGAATTCCATAAACTTTTGCATAATGCATCAAAATTTGCTCACCTAAGTTTTTTGTTAAAGCGTAAGGATACTGAGGTTTAATACTTTCAGTTTCCGATGTCGGGTAATTTTTTGGTATTCCATAACAAGAAGATGAAGCTGAATAAATTATTTTTTGAACTTTATGTTTAATGCTTGTGGATATTATATTTTCAGTGCCAACTACATTTGATTCAAAATATTTTTTGGGATTTTGAATGCTTGGAACAATATCGGCTAATGCTGCTAAATGGAATACAATGTTAGTATTTTTAAAATTTTTAGTCCATTTACCTAATTTTGAAATGTCTGCTTTTACAAATTTTACTTTATTTTTAAAAGTCTTGATATTGGTTAACCTGCCTGTGCTTAAATTATCAATAATAACAATTTTATATCCTTTATTAATTAAAAACTCTGCCAAATGAGATCCTATAAATCCTGCGCCTCCAGTTATAATAATTTTCATATATTTTATTTTTTGATTGATACCACAACACAACTAGGATTAGCTATAATATAAATTTAATTAAGTAGAATTTCTTAATAATATAATTAAATTTTTATATTCTTTTAAATCTTAATTATGTAAAATAAATTATTAATTATTTTTCTTAGATCTTACTGAAATTGAATGGGTTATACTCTTAGATAATTTTTAAATAATATAAACTTTTTATTTTTTTTATTGAAATTTAACAGTATGAAATTTAAATTAATTATTAATGCATGTCATCAGCTTTTTATTCAAGTCAATTTCAAACCTGTATAAATTATCTATAATTAGTAGGATATATAATATTTAAGAAATCATAAGTATGAGAACCATTGCCAGAATTGATATAAAAAATGAAAGTGTAATTAAAGGGATTAATTTGGAGGGTTTAAGAAAAATTGGTGATCCCATAAATATCGCTAAAGAATATTATATCGGTGGCATTGATGAGCTTTTAATAGTTGATTCTATGGCAAGTCTATATGGAAGAAACAACTTATTCGATTTAATAAAAAAAATAACAAAGAACATCTTTATACCAATAACTCTTGGCGGCGGAATAAGATCTCTTAAAGATATAGAAAATGCTCTTAACTCGGGAGCTGATAAAGTCGCCATAAACTCCAAAGCTTTAGAAATGCCAAAATTTTTAAATGAAGCAATTTTAAATTTTGGAGAGTCTACAATTGTTGTTAATATAGAAGCAAAAAAAATTAATGATAATAAATGGGAGCCATATAAATTTTGTGGAAGAGAAAAAACTAACCTTGATATAAAAGATTGGATTAATACTATTCAAAACCAAGGTTGTGGTGAAATAATATTGACTTCAATAGATAAAGAAGGGACAGAAACAGGTTTTGATATTGATCTCATTGAAAATGTTTACGAGATGATTCATAAACCTTTAATTATTTCGGGTGGATGTGGAAGATTAGAAGATATTACAGAAGTAAAAAAAAAGTTTAATAATTTATCTGTAGCTCTAGCTTCGGTATTACACTACAAAATATTAAAAATTGAAGACATTAAAAAACTTTAAATGAAAAGTGTCACAATAATAGATTATGGAATGGGAAATATACAAAGTTTATATAATTCCCTTAAATACCTTGGATATAACCCAGTGTTCTACTCAGAAAATAATAAAATCAAATCAAATGTATGTATTTTACCTGGGGTGGGTGCATTTAATCATGCAATGAAATTAATTAAGGAAAAAAAAATTTTTTTATGTCTTGAAAGTTACGTAAAAAATAAAGATAACCTACTTCTTGGAATTTGTTTAGGAATGCAATTATTGCTCGAAGAAAGTTCAGAAAATATAACTACTCCAGGCCTAGGAATGATTAACGGAAAAGTAATAAAAATTTCAAAAAATAAGAATGATATAGTACCAAATGTTGGCTGCTTTGAGACTTATATAAATTCAAATAACTCATTTAATTACCTTGCAAAATTTAATAAACAGAAATTTTATTATGTACATTCTTTTGTTGCTGAGCCTAGTGATGTTAATAACCAAATTGCAACTTGTAAATTTAAAGATAAAAACTTTTGCGCTATAGTTTCAAAAAATTCAAATATAATTGGTACACAATTTCATCCAGAGAAAAGCTCAGAAATTGGACTAGAATTCTTACAAACTTTAATAGCAAAATTTACTTAAATGAATATAAAAAAAAATTTCTCACTCTTTGGTTTGCCAGAAAAGGTATTATTTTGCTCTAAGTGCGTGATGAGTAATCAACGGCCAAGAAGCGTTATTGAGTTCAAAAGTATTAATAATCTAAAAGTAGGTCTAAATATTAATACAAATACATCTATCTGCGATGCTTGTAATTACAATGAAATTAAAAAAAAAATTGATTGGAAAAAAAGAGAGAATGAATTAATTGAATTACTTAAAAAATTTAGAAAATCTAGTGGATACGATTGTCTTGTTCCCGGGAGTGGAGGTAAGGATAGTGCTTATACTGCTCACGTTTTAAAATATAAATATGGTATGAATCCATTAACCGTAACTTGGGCTCCCCATATATATACAGATATTGGTTGGAAAAATTTTGATAATTGGATAAAAATTGGTGGATTTGATAATATTCTCTTCACACCTAATGGTAAGGTTCATAAATTACTAACAAAATTAGCATTTCAAAATTTACTTCATCCTTTTCAACCATTTATAATTGGTCAAAAAATTATTGGACCTTTGATAGCTTTAAAGTTTGACATACCCCTGATATTTTATGGAGAAAACCCCGCAGAGTATGGCAATGATATAAAGGATAACTCTAATCCTAAAATGGATTGCAAGTTTTTTTCTAAAGTAAATAATTCAGAAATTACTCTTGGAGGAGAAAAATTATCTAATTTATTAAAAAATTATAACCTAAAGCTAAATGATTTTGAACCTTATCTAGCTCCACCATTAGATGATTTAAATCAAAAAAAAATCGAACAAAGATATTTGGGTTACTATCTTAAATGGGATCCACAAGAATGTTACTACTATGCAGCTAAAAATACTGGATTTAGACCTAATACGGAAAGAACCGAAGGGTCTTATTCTAAATACTCAAGTATTGATGATAAAATAGATCCTTTTCATTACTATCTAACATTCATAAAATTCGGATTGGGTAGAGCCTCATATGACGCCGCACAAGAAATCAGAAATGAAAAAATAACAAGAGATGAAGGAATTAATTTAGTAAAAAAATATGACAACGAATTTCCAATGAAATATTTTAGAGAATTTTTAGAATATATTGGAATTACTAAAGAAAATTTTTTTTCAACAATAGACCGCTTTAGATCTCCACATCTTTGGGAGAAAAAAAATGATAAATGGAAACTCACACAAAAGATATTTTAGTATAATAAATTGCTAGTTATATAGATAACAAAAATAAATTTCAAATCACGTACTTAAATTTTAAATCCAAAAAATTTGAAATTGATACAAATATAAAAATGTCTTTTAATCGATAAATTCATAACTAGTAGTAGTTTACTTAAGAAAATATTATTTTTGAAGTAAATAAACAATTTTTTTTTTGTGAAAACTTCCAACGTTAAAAGTCACATTCTTTTCAAAAATTTGTTTTTTATTTTTTATATTTTTAACTTTTGACTCTTTAAATATAATTTTTTTTAAAATTTTCAATCTTGACTTTCTGAAAAATCTCTCCCATTCAAAAAATCTATACTCATGCTCGCCATTCATTTTTCTTGTTAATATTTTATTTAAAGGCAAATAATTTTCCTTTAAAAAAATTTTTGGATATACAACATTAAGCATACGATTTATCTCTTTATTGGTAGTATCGTTGTTATGAGCCCTATCAATAATAATGATTTTACCGTATTTTTTTAATACTCTTTTTGCCTCCATGAGAGTTTTAAAAACATTTCTTGAATGATACATAGAATCCCAAGCAACACAAAAATCTACACTATTATCTTTTAGATTTAATTCATCAAAACTTCCATTTACTGATATGACTTTTTTAAAATTTTTACCTAAAACTTTTTTCTTGATTTTTGGCTGACAAAATTTGACTGCATTTTTAACAATTTCAACACAATAAACATTTTTTACATTTTTTTTTTTGCAATAACTGAAGAAACTAAACCTATACCTCCACCCAAATCAACTCCTAAGCCTTTAAAGCTGTCGTATATATTTTTATCAAACTTTAATAATTTTTCTATATTTTGGTAAGATATATGAGTGTATTTTTTACATATTTTATGAAAACTTTTTTTAGATGATATTAATGCTAATTTATCATTCAGTTTATAATCATCAGAATACAATATTTTTGGATTAAACTTCCATTTCATGAAGTTATGTTTTGTCATATCTGTTAAGTATACTATTTTTTGTTATTTTAAAATTTATTCTTTTACTATTTTTTATTTGATTTAGTAAATCAAGTCCTTCTTTTAATGAACAAACATTTTTAAAATTACTTTTTAATATTTCATTATACATATATTTTGTCGTTTTAAATTGAGAATATTTTTCTAATCGAAAAATTTTTTTTTTATTTTGTAAAAATAATTTTATTTCAGAGCTTAACAAATCTATATATATTTGGCTTCCACCTTTCATACAAATTGTTAAATATCTTTTGGGTTGTTTATTAAAATAAGTTAACTTAATTTTAACTAATGTATTTTTTTTAATGCAACCAAATATTAAAGCAATATCTTCTGATAAAATATTTAAATTTGAAATTTTATTTTTATAAATTTTCGTAATTCTGAAATCTGTAAATAGCCATTTTAAATAATCTATTTCATGACTCATATCTAATAATACTCCACCACCTTTATTGGGGTGCGCACTATAATTTTTTGAATAATGTATATTTTTTCTCCACAATGGTAAGTAACTTGAAGATTCTGCCTCTACAAAAAAAACTTTATCACAATTAATTTTTTTTTTAATATATTGTAAGCATTTATGAAATCTAAAATTATAAGTGACAAAAAATTTATTTTTTATTGGTTTAAAATTATAAAATTTGTTAAAAAGAGGTTTCTCGCACAGAATTATCTTGTTACTAAATTTTTTTTCTAAATATTTGCAAGAATAATAATGTTTATTCGTTTCATTAGCTATAACTATAAGATCTGGATTTAAATTTTTTATTTTTTTAATAAAATTAAATTTATCGTAGGATCTAATGTCTTGATTTGTTTTTATATAAATATTTTTTATTTTTTTTGATAAATTGAGAATTTTTGCATGTCTTTTGCCTGCAGAACCATAGCCAATGATTAAAACATCCATAAAAATATTATATAATTTAAAATGTTATTAATTTTGTAAAATTAATTTTTGCATAAATAATTACTAGGAAAGTAAATTTTTGTATAATGGAGATAACTTCCTAGATTTAGTTAATTAATCATCATATTATCGAATATCCTCCATCAATCACAATATTTGAACCAGTAATATATGACGACGCAGGTGAGGCTAAGAAAATTACTGACGAAGGTATTTCCTGAGGGTTGCCCATTCTTTTTAAGGGAACTTTTAACTTAAATTTTCTTAAAAAAAATTTGTCTTGTTTTTTTTTACTACCCTTAATATGACCCCTAATACCACCTATAACTAAATTATTTACTCTTATATTGTACTTTCCATAATAAGAAGCCATTTGCTTTGTGAAATGGATAATAGAACTTTTTATTATTCCATATGTCATATTTTCTTTTAAATTTGTATTTTTATAAAGATTACAATCTTGTGCCAACAAACCATACATAGAACTAAATTGTATTATACTTCCGTGAATATTATTTTTTATCATTTGATCGGCAACACTCTTAGCTAGCCACACATAGCTATTTAAATGTATTTCAATATTTTTTTTGTACGAATTGAAATTAATTTCTTTAAATGTATTTTTTTTCCAGTCTTTTGAAGCAGGATAAGAAGCATTTATGAATACATCGGGACATTTATTTTTTTTTAAATAATTAGTAAAAAAATTTTTAATATTTTTTTCATCAGCGCAATCAAACTTAACATATTTTGTAGTTGGACTATTACCATTGGTTTTTATATCTAGGTCAAATACTGTAATTATTGCACCAAACTGCTCTAGTGCTTTAACAACTTGTGATCCAATTAAACCACTGCCACCTACAATATAAACCTCATAATCTTTTAGATTAAATAAGTCCTTAAAACTGATTTTCATTTTTTCCAAAAAATTCTACTAGTTTAAAATCTGATAAATTATCTATATCAATGGACCTTTTATATGGCATCTCATAAAAAAAAGTTTTTTTACAAAAAGGACCCTTTTGTCTAAAACATGCATTTCTTTTCCAAAAATAAATTGAAGCATTAAGCTCATAAACTTTTGGGGCATCTTGTGTTCTTGTATAAAAATTTTTTGGTTTTATTACTAATTTAATTGAATTTTTTCTATTTTTTTGAATCATATTAAAAAATGGGTTTTTTCTTGCTTTATTACCAGAAATCAACATATCTTGCTTTGACTTTTTAAATTTTTTAAAAGCGTTTCGAATATCGCTTATTTTTCTTAATGGAGATGTAACATCCAGATCACAAATATAATCGAATTTATAATTAAATTTTTTTTCTGATTCTAAAATTGCATTCTTAATGACGGGCATTTTTGCAGCTTTGTCATTTGAAAGTTTTTTTGATCGCACAAACCAAGATAAAGCACCAAAACTTATTGCCATTTTTATTAACTTATTTGAGTCTGAGGAAAAAACAACTTTATCGAAAATTTTACAATTTATAGCCTGTTTGATCGTATGATATATAAGAGGCCTTCCAAATAATTTTTTAAAATTTTTATTTGGTAATCTCTTAGATCCTGCCCTTGCACATATTATACATAAAACCTTCGGCTTATTCATAATAATATATAGTTTAATTTTTTATTATACTTAGTAAATAAATTCAGTTATTTAAATTTTAAGTAATCTACTTTATTTCCAATATCTGTCCAATTTTCATAAACTGGATAACAAAAAACTTTTTTATTTGCTTTTATTTTTTGTAATATTAAATCGTTCATCATTAATTTTTTATTTTTAGTAATATTTTGTAAAATTTTTTTATCAAAAACATAAATTCCAGCATTAACTAAATGATAAATTTTAGGTTTTTCAATAATTGCTTTAACTTTTTCATTTTTTTCTAAAATTTCTCCATAAGGCATTTCAAAAAATTTATTTTTAACACAAATGGTTATGTCGGCTTTCTTCTTATTATGATAATCAACAAGATTAATGTAATCGATATCTGAAATTAAGTCTGAATTTGCTACTATTAGTGGAAAATTTACTTTTTTAAAATCTATTAACGATAAAGAACCGCCTGTCCCTAAATATTTTTTTTCATTAATATAATTAATATTTACATTAAGTATTTTGCCGTCACCAAGATACTTCTTAATTTTGTATCCTAAATAGTTAATTGATATTATAAAATCTTTAAAACCCATTTTTGCAAAGCTTAAAATAATTTTTTTAATAATTGGCACTCCCTTTACCCTCAACAAAGGTTTAGGAGTTTTTTTGGTTAGTGGTAATAATCTTGTGCCTCTACCGCCCGCCATTAAAAATACCGTATTAATTTTTCTTTTAATTAAAGTTTTTCTAAATTTAAAATCAATTATCTGCTTTTTTTTGTTTACAATTGGAATACAAATCAAATCATCGATGGGAATCAAATTATTACCTTGATTTCTAAAATATTTAGGTTTTTTGAACATAATTTTGGTAACTAGTTGATTTAAGTCAGCTTTTTTTCTTATTGATCTTCTTAAGTCGCCGCTCGATATAGATCCTAAAAGTTTATTTTTTTTATTTACTACAAATAATACTTTTGTTTTAGATTTTCTAATTTTAATTATAGCTTTAGAAATACTCTGGTCTTTATAAATAATAGGAGAATTTTTTTTTAAATTGTACATTTTTTTATTTTAAAATTACTTTTTGAAATTTTTTTTTCTATTAGATCTGGAATTTTATGAAATTTTCTAGTTAATATATATGGATTAACATAAACTTTATATTTTTTTAAATCATTATCAATTTTACTGATTATTTGATTTTTACTGGCACTTACATCAACAACATTTTTAGGCTTTAACCTTGATTTTTGTCTGTTGCCGATATTTAAAGTTGGGCAATTAAAAAAAATTGTCTCTTTAATACCACTAGATGAGTTTCCCATGCAAAAACCTTTTTTGTTTTTTCCTATATAATAAAGTAGCGAATGGTAATCTGTGTTACCTAAATGTTTCACAACTTTAATATTATTAAAAACTTTTTTTATTTTTATAATTTTATTTATTATATATTGATATCCAGGGTCAAAATTAGGATAAGTAATTATAATTTGATTATCTTTTGATAAATACTCAAGAGCTTTAAAAACTTCGTCAACATCTTTTCTCTGATCACTCTCAGCATTTATAACCGGATGAAGTGTAAATAAGATTAACGGTTTTTTTGGATTTAGAAAAAATTTTTTCTCTATTTTTTTTTTATTATACTTCTGTTTTGACATTAAATAATAAGGAGAGTAACCAGCATTATAACATCGCCATTTTTCTTCGCCCATATTTACTATTCTTTTCAAAGAGGCTTTATTCGAAGTTATGTGTATATTTGAAATTTTTGTGATTGCATGTCTTACATTATCATCTAATGTACCCCCTTCTGTCACATCACCTCCTTCATAGTGTATAATAGGTATCTTTTTTAAATAAGATGAAATAGCAAACGCAAAAGTTTCAAATCTATCAGAAGATAAAAAAATAATATCTGGCTTTTTTTTTTTTAGAAAAAAGTTAATCTTATTTTGTAATTTATTAAAATAATCCGCTGCATTCTCTATTTTATTAGTTTTAAGCGGGACTCTAATTCTAGTAATTCTAGTTTGTAATTTTATTTGATCTTTTTTAATTTCATTAAATGAAAGTCCAAATTTTTTTTCTAAATGAGAACCACTAACAACAAACTCTACTTTAAATATTTTATTTTTAGAAAAAATTTTTAAGAATGGACGGATTAATCCATATTCTGCTCTGTTTGCTGAAAAGAAAATAATATTTAATTTTTTCATTATTTAATTAGATTTTATTAAAAATTAATTTTTTTAATTTGTGTATTTTTTTTTATATTTTTTTTTAATTTTCTTCCTAATAACGAATAATATTGAAACGCTTTAAAATCCCCGTTACCTGGTCTTCTTACCCAGATATTATTTTTATCTAAAATTTGATTTTTTTTTAAATCAACGTTGCTTACAACTGAAGCAAATGCAAATTTTGCAGTTTTTTTTTCTTTTAAAATAGGTCTTATACCGCCCGGCATAGCTTTATGGATCAATTTAACCCCTCTTAATAGATCAGACATTTGTTCAGTATTAACTGACGCAGATATATCTGGACCTTTTCTTGAACTTTTGTCTATGAAATGTTTTTCAATAATTGATGCACCTAAAGCAACAGCAGCAAAAGAAGTATAGTTATCTCCTGTATGATCTGACAAACCAATTACTGTGTTAGGAAATATTTTTTTTAATTGCGTCAAAGCGTTAAGTCTAACTTCGGAATGCTTAGTGGGATATAAGTTTGTTGTATGAAGAATAGCATATTGAATCTTTTTTTTTTTTAAAATATTAACGGCTTTTTTTATGGAATTAATATTATTCATTCCAGTGCTAATTATAACCGGCTTTCTAAACGAAGCTATATAATCAACTAAAGGATAATTATTGCATTCGCCACTACCTATTTTAAAAGCTTTGACTTTAAATTTTATCAATCTATCAACAGCTTTTCTTGAAAAAGGTGTACTTAAAAAAATAATTTTTTTTTTTTCTATATATTTTTTTAATTCTAATTCTTCTTTTTCATTTAATGAACATTCTTCAATCAAATCGAAAATATTTTTATTTGCGTTCATAGGAATAATTTTTTTTGCTTCTAAACTCATTTCATCTTCTGCTATATGAGTTTGATGTTTTATTATTTCGGCTCCGGCTTTTATAGCTGCATCAACAATTTTTTTAGCTAACTCTAAACTTCCGTTATGGTTAATTCCTAATTCAAATATAACTAAAGGCTTAAAGCCTGGCCCAATTTTTCTACTACCAATTTTAATAAAGGGTGATTTCTCCATTAAATATTATAATTTTTTATATTTGTATACTTTTTAAAATTTTCATCTTCTTTAAACCAATTATAAGTTTCTTTTAAAGCATCGCTGAAACCTATTTCATTTTTATATTTGGGTGACCATTTGTTACTTTTAAATAGTTTTCTATTAGAACCTCTCAAATCAAATACATCAGCTGATCTCAATCTTTTTTTTGAAACTAAAATTTTTGGATTTTTTTTTGTAAGACTAATTAAATTAATTATTATACTTTTAATTGAAAATGATTTTCCAGTGCAAATATTATATACTTCGCCAGCTTTGCATGATTTATTTAACAAGCTAAGTAAACCAGCTACAGTATCTTTGATATAAACAAAATCTCTACTTGTTTCTAAATTCCCAACTTTAATTAAATTATTTTTTTTATTTAATAATATAAATTGAGTTATTAACGTAGGAATTACTGCTCTAAGAGATTGTCTGGGCCCAAATGTATTGAATGGTCTTGCAATAACAATTGGAAGCCCGGTAGCTTTTTGCATTGAAATGGCTAAATTATCCGAAGCAATCTTGGAAGCGGCATAAGGTGACTCCGAGACAGTAATTGTTTCTTCGGTTAAAATATTTTTATTTTTAATTAGATTATTACCATAAACTTCGCTTGAAGATATTTGTATTATTTTTTTTATTTTTTTTTTATTTAAAACTGATGCTCTAAATATATTTAAAGATCCTAAAATATTAGTATCAATAAAAGTTTGCGGACTTTGGAAAGAGTAAGGTACCGAGATACTTGCAGCTAAATTGTAAACATAGTTGCAGTTTTTAATAGCATTTATAACAGAATCAAAATCTGTAACATCTCCATAAATTATTTCTAAATTTCTATTCGCAACATTTTCTAACCAGCCTTTATTTTGCTTGGAGTTGTATCTAACTAATGCCTTAACTTTATAGCCTTTTTTTAATAATTCCTCGCAAAGATGCGATCCAATGAATCCTCCCGCTCCTGTTACTAAAACTTTCATTATTTAAAAAAGTATGAATTATTTTTTTATTTATTATTAAATCCTTTAAAATTTTATTTTATTTATTATTTAATAAATAAACAACTTTAAGTTAAGGGCACATCCAATTGTATAACAGTTTATGCAGTAATTATTATTAATATCTAAAAAAATAAAAAAATATTTTAAATAATTTTATATAAATTAACATAATATCATAAAATATTTAAAAATGATAATAAATACTTAAAAAATAATAAATAAAATTGAAAATATAAGAAAAAAAACAATGTAAATTGGATTAATATTTTAATACTGTCATTTAAAAAAGTCCTAAAGAAGCTGCGAAAAGTATGTCGCTAATTTATAAGGATGACGCTTCAATTGCCAAACTCGTAAAAAAATTATCGAAATAGATTTTAAGTTAGTTAAATTTTAAGTCTATATTCAAGACTATTATTGTTATTTTTTTTTACTTTAGAAAAAATTAATTTATATCGACCTAATGTTGTAAAAGCTTTTGGAAATTTTTTATATATTGTTTTATTTATTTTTCATTAAAGTTATGTAATTTAAAAAAAATCTTAAGAGAGTAAAATTTTTTTTAATTCAAAAACAGGATTTTTACATGTTTTGGCATAGATATCACAAAATTCTTTCCTTGCAACTTGAATTTGTTTTTGCATCCACCAATTTTCAGTATTGTCCCAAATTTCATTAACCTTACTTGCCGCAGATTTTGCGGATAAATGAAGGATTCCGGCATTAATTAAAAGTTCAAAATTAGATATTGCATTTTTTTCAATTATATCTAGCCCATCTTGCCAAAAAATTAATGTGGGAATATTTTGAGATAAAGTTTCTAATATGCCCGTTGAGTTGTAGCTGTGAACAATTAATTTACTTTTAGAGATCAGTTTTTTTATACTTAATGATCCATTATCAATATTAATTGATGCATCAATATCTAACCACCTTTTTGTTTCATTCCACCGAAAATGATTATGGGTATGATGTAATCTAATTGTAAGTTTTTTTTTAGGATTCGTTGATAGCATCTCTACAAATTCTTTTTGATCATTAAAATATTGAACAAATTCAGCATCAGTATCCCAAGTTTGAAACCGATGGGGCAGATGCTGTTGAATTAATAATAATCCACCATTAAAGCTAGGCCTCTCTTTTTTATCTCCTGCAGTTTTTAATACAAAGCCTGGAATATGTTGGGGCAACTTGCCTTTATGTCCCCAGGTAATAAATTTGTCTGATGTAATTTCTTCAATTTGTTCTAAAAAATTTCTAAACATACCATATCCATTTCCATGTTGACCAACAAAATACTTAACTCCTTTTTCAACTTTTTTTGCACACCAGAACTTAAAAATTTCATCAGTCTCATAGTTGTTGCTTGTAAATATAAATTTTGGATCGCTTGGCCAGGGCTGTTGGTTGGCAATTTTTTCTAAATCTCTAAAACCCTCCAAATAACATATTGGCAACAACTCAAAAATCAATGAAGTTATAATTTTTTCTAATTTACAAGTTGACCTATTTATAAATTTATTTTTTAATTTTTCTCTTATAAGTTTATCATAATCTTTATAAAAGCTTATTAAATTCAACTCATCTCTATGATAAGTCCATACTTGTGGCCATTGCTTCAATGCTAATTGCAATTTAATTTCTATATCTAAATTGAGATAACTACCTATTATAAATGCATCATTTTTTTTTTTTAGTTTACTTGAAATTTGACTATAGATTTTTAAAATCCTTTTAAAAGTTTTTCTTTTAAAGGTGTCTTTATATTGTAATATATTAATATTTTTATTTGAGATACTTGATTTGTATTCTAAAGTGTCTATTGGAAAATCAACTTCAAAAAAATTTATTATCCGGTAGTATAAAAAATTATTCCATATATCGTCATTACAGTTGGTTATGGAAGAATGTGCATCCAAAGATGCTAATGAACTATTTTTATTCACATAAAAAGTACAGCCAGAAATATAATAATTCTCTAAACATTCACTAATTGTGTTGATGCGATTAATGAGTAGTCCTAAAGTTTTTCTAAACCAATGCCCTAAAAGAATTTGCCAAAATCTTTCACTGTATTCAGTTTTATGATGTTCATTTAATAATTCAAAAAATTTAAAAAATAACTTTTTTTCTAAAAACTTTATTTTATTAAAATCAGTGTCTTTGATAATTTTAGCTAAACCATAAGGTTTTGCTACCATGGCATCCATATTTTCCCATATGTGCCTCCTATCATAAAGTCGACACCACTCTCCCAAAAAAATTACTGGCTGATTAAACTTCCATGTTTCTTCAATTGCTGAAGTTATTAAGTATCTTTTTTGCTTTATCACTTTAAATAATTCTATATTTATAAGTTAATTCTAATTTATTATTTTTAATTTGATTAACATTTTATAATACGTTTCGTCGTCATTCATTTAATGATTTATAATAAATCTTTTTTTGTAATTTGCCCAATGATCTAAAAAAACTACTGCTCTTTTATTATTTCTGCGTCCATAAATTAAACCCTTTAACTTAAAATTAGTTTGCTATCCTGAACCACATAAAAAGAAATCGGCTTTCTATGATATTTCAATTGTATGACAAACTTTAATTGTTTTTAATTTTTTTTTAAAGATAGCTAACGCTGGTCCTTTTATAAAAAAAAAAAACTTATATCTTTTGAAATTTTCTTTTACCCATAAACTTATGACCCGCCTCCCCCCCGCACCGTGATAAAAAATTGCCACTTTTTTTTGCAATCAATTATCTCCTTTTCTAAGAACATAACTATTAATTTTTAATAAATTTTTATTTGACTTTAAAAAATTTATTATATCATAGCATGTAAATAAAGGGTTTTTGTTATAAAAATGTTCAATAATTTTTTTCAAAAAATTGTAATCTGCTTTTTCATCCAGTGTCAAACCAAGTTCTGGCCAATTTAAATATTTAGGCGCAATTATATTTATTGTATTAAAAATTTTAGGATTATTTCTTATATGTAATGTTATATGTTCTTTTTCTAATGATTTAGTAGTCATTTTATAAGATTTTTTTAATATCTTATAACTAAAAACCTGAACATCCATTCCATCAGGATAGCTTCTGATATTATTATTATTAACATAATCTACTTTTTTGTTATGCAAATAAACTTGAATTGCTTGATCCACGAGATCACAATCTATAATTGGACAGTCCCCTGTTACATCAACAATTATATCGGCTTGAAATCTTTCAGCTGCAGATAGCACTCTTCCCATAACATCATCCTCACTACCTCTAAAACATTTCACTCTCATCTTTGTGGCAAATTTTTCTAGCACATCATCCGTCTTGTTAGTTGTTGTTGCAATAACAATTTGATTAATTATTTTCACTGCTTTTAATCTTTCAATTAAAAATTGAAGTAAAGGTTTGCCTTTCACTTTAAGTAAAACCTTTCCAGGCAATCTAGCAGATGTCATTCTGGCTGTAACAATTGCTAAAATCTTCATTATAATTTCCAGTTATAAGGGTAAATTAATTTTTTATCTTTTGAAAAAATGCGAGGTATAACTTGTCTTTTCTTATCATTAAATATTTTATAAATTTGTTTTAATTGATTTAAATTTTCCACACCAATTACAATCTTATGTATTAAATTATTATTTGATACAAATTTTATACATGTTGTTAAAATATCTAATTTTCTATTTATATGCCAATTCTCCAAATCTTTAAACTTATTCATCCAAGGCTTGAAGAATTTTGGTATTAATTTCCTATCAACCAATAATAACCCTTGTAAAAAAATTGATCTTATGTGGACTTCAATATTCATATTATTTAATTTTTTAATCCATCCAGATGTTATTAATTGTCTATTAAATAAATTCAAAGGTACTTGAACAATTTTAATGCTCCTATATTTTTTCAAAATTTTTTTCAAAATTTTTAAATCATAAATTGAAATGCCAATTTTTTGTACTAATTTTCTATCTTGCAATTTTTTTAAAGATTTCATTATATTGTCGATATTAGGATTTACGAATAGATTAGAGTCATGAATTAAAACTGCATATAACTTTTTAACACGTAGTCTCTTTAGGGATCCTTCAATTTCTTTATTTATCCAATTTTCTATATTTTTAAAATTTTTGGGTGGATTGGGTAATTTAGTAATTATTTTAAAATCGGATAAATCGAAATTACCTAAAATTTTTTCTGAGCCAATATAATTTATTGCAGTATCAATCATTAGTATATTTTTTTTTTTTGCAAAAGATAACAATTTACCCACAGTGGCTATTGATAAAGTTTTATTTTTTAAAATTCCATATTGTGAGCCAAAATTTGCTGTTCCCAATACTATTTTCATTATAATAATTTAAAATTTTTTAAAAAACTTTATAAGCAGGTCAGGTTGCGAATGATTTTAATATTTCATAGTCTGATACTTCATTATTTTCTCTATAAACAGAAGTTTTTTTTTATAATTTTCATAAGTTATCGAGGGAATAAAGGTTCCACCATTATCATTAGTAATTTACGTAATATTTGGGTAAAAACCTATTTCATCTTCAAATAAAAAATTATTTTTTCATTTAAATTGTTTTTCATTTTAAAATTTCATTTAAAACTTTAACAATATATTTTAGTTGGATAGTTGTTAAATTATAATGAATTGGCAAAGTAATTACTTCTTTAAAATATTGTTCTGCTTTTGGAAACATTTTTTTTTTAAACCCTAAATTCTCATAAAAAGGTTGTCGATGCACTGGAATATAATGCAAATTTACAATAATTTTTTTTTTATGAAATTGTTTATAAATATATTTTTGTTTTTTTTTACATAAATTTTTTTTAATGAGAATGGGATATAGATGGAAGCTTGAGGATGTTCCTTGAAGTTGCCAAGGTCTTACAACAGGAAGCTGTTCAAGTTCTTTATTATAATATCTTGCAATTTCTTTACGACGTTTTATAAATCTATTAAGGCGTTTTAACTGACTTAAACCTAAAGCAGCCTGAATATCATTCATGCGATAATTAAAACCTAATTCAATTTGTTGATAATTCCAAATTTCATCTTTTTCTCGCTTATGTAGAATTTTTTTTGTAATACCGTGTGTTCTTATACGACAGGCTTTTTTAAATAAGTTATAATTATTAGTTAATAACATACCACCTTCACCGGTGGTTATTATTTTTACTGGGTGAAAACTTAAAATAGTTATATCGCTGTGCTTACATGATCCTACTTTTATATTATTATAAGAGGCACCAAGTGCATGAGAGGCATCCTCAATAATTTTAAAACCATATTTTTTACTTAGCCTGTGAATTGCAATCATATCGCATGGTTGACCTGCAAAATGCACCGGTATTACAACCTTAGGAAGTTTATCGAGACTTTTGGCTAGCGCAAGTTTTTTTGATAAAAGGTCAATGTCAATATTATATGTGCGAGGATCAATATCTACGAAATCTATATTTGCTCGACAGTGAAGCGCACAATTAGCACTAGCAACAAATGTATTTGGACTAGTCCATACCACGTCACCAGGGCCCAAATCTAATGCCAAACAAGCAACATGCAAGGCACTAGAAGCACTATTAACTGCCACTGCATATTTAACACCTACTTTTTTTGCTAGTGTTGTTTCAAAGCGAGTTAAAATTGGTCCTTGTGTAAGATAATTAGATTTTAAAGCTCTGACTACTGCATCTATATCAGCTTGATTAATATTCTGGCGAGCATAATCAATCATAATTATTAATTATACTTAGTAAACACAGGTTTAATTATTTTGCTTTTTAAATATTTCTTCATTCCAAATTTTAACGAAAGGTTAATTACGTATAAGCTTTCTTTAAATGCTTTTTTAAACAATCCTAATTCTTTATTACCATGACTTAAGCAGGGTATAAATGACCCCTGAAATAAAACTTTATTTTTGATCATTTCTTGTAAAAATAGGGTTTTTAACTCAAGTGAGGTAACATTTTGTATTAAGAACTCAAAAGATAAACTCCAATCAGATTTTATAATTTTTATATTTTTTTGCAAACCCATTTTAATTATTATATTCTTGCAGTTTATTGAAAGTAAATTCAAATATAATCTATTTTTATTTATTACCCCCTTTTTTTTAAATATTTTTAAGGTGGCCAAAAATGCAGACAGAGAAACTGTTTCTGCACCGTGAGTAGAAGATATTAGAAACACACGAGGGCTATGTTTTTGTAACAAACCACCAAGTTCCATGTATTTTTTTTTGCCTGTTAACGCACAAAACGAATAACCATTTGCAATTCCTTTACCCCATGTTGCTAAATCTGGATCAAGGTTATATTTGACTGTTGAACCCGGTAAATAAGTCTTAAAACCTGTTACCATTTCATCTAAAATAAATAATGCACCATTTTCTTTTATAATTCTTTGCGCTTCTTTTAAATACTTATAGACTTTGATTTTACAATTACAGGAAATATTGCAATAATTTTTTTCTGGTTCCATTATCACGCATGCAATTTTTGATTTATTTTTTTTAAATAAATCTTTCAAACTTTCTAGGTTGCATTGATTAAATGTTAAAGTCTTTTTTGCAGTCTCTTTTAAAGTACCAGCATTAGGTTTTTGTTTTGAAATAAACCAATCATCATAACTGTAAAAATAATGTTCTTTTGGATAAGCAACAAATTCTCTGCTTGTATAAGCTCTTGCGAGTTTTATCGCAGCTGATGTTACGGTAGATCCATTTTTTGCAAATTTTATCATTTGATGATTAGGTATTAATTTCAAAAATTCTTTAGCTACTTTTAATTCTAAAATAGAAGGCCTGCTAAAATTAGTTCCTTTATCAATTTGCTGTTTAACATAATTATTTACTTCTTTATTAGCGTGACCCAAACTTACAGATGAGAGGCCCATTCCACAGTCTAAATATTTTATATTATCATCTCCAATAACATAACAACCGTTTCCTCTTAATATTACTTGAGGTGCATTATCTGGGAATTGATTATCTGCCTTAGAGTAAGTATGACAACCTCCAGGTATATATTTATTAAGTTCTTTAGAAATATTTTTTTTCATGAATAATTTTAAATTAATTTATATCATCAATAAATTTAAAAGCTTATTTTATTCTTTTTAATAAAACTTCCTTTAATGAAGTGTGTCTACTTATATTAAAAGGAGATTTTTTATTTATTAACTTTTCAAAATAAACTGGTGAAATACCAAAGCCAGGTCTAATAACTCTTATATTTTTTTTAGTAAACTTTTCTCCTTTTTTAATATCAGAAACTGCGTAAATGGATCTTCTAAATTGCAAACTATGATTTTCACTTTTATTTCTAAAAAAAAATTTTTTTCCCATCATTAATGACGTATCTTTAATAACTTGTGCATAATCTTTGATTTCTTTTCCCTTTAAAGAAAATGCAAGATCAAAACCTTTTTTTTGACCTTCTAACGCTATATGTTTTTCAATAACTTCTGCTCCTGCTGCAATCGCAGCAGCAACGACTTTATTATCTATTGAGTGATCGGAAAAACCAACTTTGCAATTATATCTTTGTTTCAAAATGTTAATATTATTAAAATTAAAATCTGAAATCTTTGAAGGATAATTGCTAACACAATATAAAAGTATTATTTCTTTTGCACCATTTTTTTTTGCTGTGTTATAAGCAAGATCTATTTCCTTAAGATTTGCCATACCAGTTGAAATAATTATTGGTTTTTTAGTCTGAGCTATTTTTTTAATTAAAGGAATATGATTCATTTCAAATGAAGCAACTTTATAAAACGGACAATTAAGACTTTCTAAAAGATCAACTGCAGATTCGTCAAACGGAGTACTAAAACAAGTGATTTTCAATTTTTTTGCATAATCAAATAATTCTTTGTGCCACTCAAATGGTGTTTGTGCTTTTTCATATAGATCCCACAATGTTTTTCCATCCCATAATCCGCCTTTAATTTTGAAATCTGATTTATTACTTTTTACAGTCATTGTATCGGGGGTATATGTTTGCAATTTTATAGCATCAGCTCCATATTTTTTTGCCGTATGAATAATTTTTTTAGCTTTATACAGAGAACCATTATGATTTGCGGAAATTTCAGCAACAAAAAAGGGTATTTTTTTAAAGAACATATTTTTAAGATTGCTAAATTATGTCTTTATAAATTCAAAAACTTTTGTTTGTGAAAAATCAGGAGTTATATCTTGCGGCAATAGATACGATATTTTAGACAAGAAATCATTATTATCTGGATTTTTTTTTAATTTTTTAGCTACAACAGCGTTAATAACTCTAGAAACAAAATACCAGGTAGACAAAAAAGGATAAATAGATTTAAGTTTTAATTTTTTAAAATTCTTATTAATAATTATAGAATCATTAAAATAAACATTATGCCAAGGTTTGACTATTTTTGGTAAATAAAATTTTTTTCTGAAAAAATTTATATTATCTAAAGATGTCTGACTTGACTCACAGCAGATTAATCTTCCTCCTTTTTTTAAAAGATTTGAAATGTTATCAATTGCTTTAATTTGAGCTTGATTGCTATTTAAATTTATTAGTGCTCTTTTAGTATAAATTAAGTCAAATTTTATATTTAATAATTTTAATAAATCTAAGCATTTATCAATGTCCAAAACATAAAATTCGCTATTTTTTATTCTAAATTTTCTAGCATTTTCAATCATTTTACTTGCATAGTCTATACCTACCAACTTCTTATAACTTTTATTTTTTGAAATATTTTTTAAAAATAAACCATTTCCGCAGCCAATGTCTAAAATATTTTTATCTCGTTTTTTTATAAATTTAATTAAAAAATTGGTTTCGTAATTATCAAGAAATTTGTCATTTGATCCTGCAAAAAAAGAATTATCCGCTCTTGAATTCCAATATTTTTTTTGTTTAATTATTTGTTTTTTTTTAAAATTCATAATTTTTAATTGCTTATATAAAGCAGGCGGTTTATATTGATATTATGAAGAGACATTTGAGTATAATAGATAAAATAGAAAAAATAAGAAAGAAAAATAATGTAAATTGGATGAATATTTTAAGACTAGCATTCAAAAAGAGTCCAAAAGAAGCTTCGATCTTAATGCAAAAAATTTATCAAGATGATGGAAAAATTAGTAAGCTTGTCAAAAAACTTTCATCGTGATGATTTGGTAATTTCAACATTACAAATAATTTTTTTATTTTTATTCTTAAGAACTCTTGAATTGTAAAATTTAATTTTGTACTCTCCAATTTCTACAAATGATTTAGGGAAATTTTTAATAATGTTTATATCTAGCATTCTTATAAAATTATAAACTTTTAGAATATTTTTCTGGTTTAAATCTAACCTAGATTCTTCTGGGCGTCTTCTGGTAAAATAGGTTATCTTACCGAGTTGTTTTTTCTCTTTTGGAATTTTTTTTATTATAAATTTAATCATTTCTAAGGTTTTTCTATACATTCTTAAAAAGATCTCATCGCCATTTCCTGATAAAGTCATGCTTTTTTTTAAATAAATAGGTCCTGCATCAATTTTATTTGTTAATTTAATGGCACATATTTTTGTTTTACCAAACCCTCTAATAATCATATTCTGAACTGGAGACCCTCCTCTTCCATACGGAAGTGGTGTTGCATGAAATCCTATGGTTAAATAATTTTCAAATATTTCTTTTGGTATTTTCCAATTCCAATGCGGAACAAAAATTATTTTTGTATTTATTTTTTTGATTTTTTTAATATTTATAGATTTTTTTTTATTAAAAAAAAAAAAATTTTTTTTTTTTTTTTTTTTTTTTTAAAAAAAAAAAATTTAATTATTATATTTTTTTTTTTTTTATTATTTTTTTTTAATATATATATATTT
>Ga0114973_10000348_pt1 | contig 34525 bp, 32 predicted proteins | sample M_140807_MF_Meta_FD_87025 | JGI IMG/M metagenome (GOLD analysis project Ga0114973, IMG submission 87025) | Freshwater microbial communities from Lake Montjoie, Canada to study carbon cycling - M_140807_MF_MetaG | ecosystem: Environmental > Aquatic > Freshwater > Lake | place: Lake Montjoie... | reverse complement strand
TTTTGAAGATTTGCAAACAAAAAAAAAAAATAAAAAAAAAGAAAACTGGAAAATTCGGCTAATTGATACTGGAAAAAATACATTAACCGGTGGAAGGTTAAAAAGAATAGAAAAATTTATTTTAAAGGAAAAATTCTTTTTTTTTACTTATGGTGATGGCGTTTCTAATATTAACATTAAGAAATTAATTAACTTTCATCTCAAGCATAAAAAACTTGCTACGGTGACAGCCGTTAAGCCCCCAGGTAGATATGGGGTGTTAAGTATTAATAATTCTTTTGTAAAAAATTTTTCAGAAAAAAAGAAGGGAGGGGATGGTTATATCAACGGCGGTTTTTTTATTCTATCACCTAAAGTTATAAAATATATTAAAAATGACAAAACAGTTTGGGAGAAAGACCCGATGTTTCTTTTAGCCAAAAAAAAACAACTTATGGCTTTCAAGCATCATGGTTTTTGGCAGTCAATGGACACTTATAGAGATAAATTACAATTAGAGAATATTTGGAGGACTAAAAATGCACATTGGAAAATTTGGAAATAGTTTTTTTAAAAAAAAATTTTATTTTTGGAGCAATAAAACTGTAATTATTACAGGATGCACTGGTTTTAAAGGTTCTTGGCTTAGTTTAGTTTTAAAAAGGTACGGGGCTACTGTAATTGGAGTTTCATTAAAACCAAAAAATAAGAAAGATTTATTTGTTCAAGCAAATCTCAAAAAAAAAATTTTATACTATGATTGTGATATAAATAATTTTCAAAAAGTTAATAAAATTTTTCAAAAAGTAAAGCCAGATATAATCTTTCACTTTGCAGCGCAATCATTGGTGATAGATAGCTATAAAAAAAAGGAGGAAACTTATAAAACTAATTTAATTGGAAGCGTTAACATTATCGAATCTTGCAATAATTTAAATAAAAAAAATACATTATTGATCACAACAACTGATAAAGTTTATAAAAATAATAATAAAAGAAAAACATTTATTGAAACTGACAAACTAGGAGGAAGTGATCCTTATAGCACTAGCAAAGCAGCGTTAGAAATAATCTGTGATTACTATTTAGATATAGTAAAAAAAAGCAAATTTTTTTCATTATGTGTTGCTAGATCTGGAAATGTCATAGGAGGGGGCGATTGGTCTGAGAATCGGCTGTTTCCAGATATACTCAGATCTTTTTACAATAAAAAAGTTCTTATAGTAAGAAATCCATTGTCAACTAGACCATGGCAACATGTTTTAGAGACTCTCTTCGGATACTTAAATTTAGCCGAATATAATTTTAAGAATAAAAAATATTCAGGTGTATATAATTTTGGACCAAAAAAGAATTCTGCAATTTCAGTTTTGTCAGTTTTGAAAATAGTTAAAAAACATATGTTAAGTTTAAAATTTTCGATTAAAAAAAATAATTTAATGTATGAAAGCAAATTTTTACAATTGAATAGTAACAAAGCAATAAAACATATAAATTTCAAACAGGTTTGGACTTTGCAGGAAACAATTTATAAAACTATAAATTGGTATTATAAATCTTTTAAAAAACAAGATGCCGAAAGTTTATGCTTAGATGACATTAAAAGTTTTGAAAAAAATTATTGAATCATGTTTTAAGACATTATTCTTCTAGTATTTTTATAAGTTTATTACTAAGATATAAAAGGCCACTTTTAGTCAAATGGTCATTATCCCAAAAAAATAGATTATTATCATTATCAAAGACTTTGCACTTATTTTTAATGCAGAAAAAATCATAATTATTTAAATAATTAAAATCTAATTTTTTAGTTATTTCTTCAATTTTTTTATTATTTTCTAAATTTTTTTTGTCTTTTAAATTAAAAATTTCTTTTTCTAAAATATCAATAGAAAAAATTGAAATTTTTGAAAAAAAAAGTGGTAAATTTTTAAATTTAGAATTTCCAACGAACGTAATTTTTTTTGGATTAGATTTAAAAAAATCTTTTACATAATAAATATTTTTTAAAGTGTTTTTATTAAAATTATTAAGAAAATATACGTGTTGAATATTGTCATACTCATATTGTTTAAATGAATGTAAAAAATTGTTTAAATCTTTGGAACATTGTTTTGATACATTTTTAGGATTTGTTAAGTACTCAAAACATATCTCATCAAGAATAATATGTTCGTATTTATATTTTTTTTTTTCAATGTTATTTAAAGCACCAACCCAATTTGTTGATATTGAATCACCAATTAAAAATATAATTTTTTCTGTAGAAGAATTGTTTTTTTTTAGTGTAATTTGCTTAAAGTTATTTTTTTCTTTATCAATGTCTATAATGAATATTTTATTTTGATTATAGAAATTTATTTTATCTTGAATTTTTATAACTAGTTCTTTTTTTAACAGAACATTTATTAAAATAAAAATGATGAAACTAATACAAAAAAGAGTTATAATATTATTTTTTTTATAATGTAATTGCTTAAAAGGCCTTTCTATATATTTAAAAGAAAGAATTGATAAACCGTAAATAATTAAAATTTCTAAAAAAATAATATAAGCACTTGATTCAAAACCAATAATAGAAATTCTAGAAAAAGCAAAAATTGGTTGGTGCCATAAATACAAACTAAATGATATTAATCCTGTAAACATTAGGGGTTTTGATACCAAAAAAGACATTAGTATATTTTTTTCGTTATATGCTAAAATTATTAATGCCGCAGCAATCGTTACGGGCAAGGTCCAAATGCTAGGGTATTGATAGGTTTCATCTAATATAAAAATTGAACCAATAATTACAAGAAAACTTAGATTGCATATTAAATTTCTTTTATTGTAAATTATTTTTTCTATAAAATCTTTTTTTAAAAAAAAAATCGCACCAATAAAAAACTCCCAAATTCTTCCAAATATTAAAAAATAACCCGAAACAACAGATTCATTAAAAAAATAAAATTTTTTCTCTAGAAAAGGATAGTGAAAATTTAAATTACCGCCAGATTGTGCAAGCAATAAGCTTAAGAAACCTACAATAAACATTATTAAGATTTTTTTTTTTTTAAGAAAATAATTAATAAATATAAAAAAAATAGAAAAAAATATATAAAATTGCTCTTCTAGTGATAAACTCCATGTATGTACTAGAGGATTTTCAAATGTATTCAAAGAAAAGTAATCTGAATTTTTCCATAAATAGATATTAGATAAAAAAAAAAGAGAATATAAATTTTGATCAATCAATAACTTGTACTGATAAGAATTCATTAAAATAAATCCAAATATTAATATTATAATCTTAACAAAGAACAAAAGTGGGATTAATCTTTTGATTCTATTTTCGAAGAATATTTTTAATAGGGAAAAATTTTTTATAGATGATCTTTTAACGAACCATTGAGTGATTAAAAATCCACTTATCACAAAGAAAATATCTACTCCAACAAAGCCACCTTTAAAATAATCTAAGTTTAAATGAAATAGAATTACAGAAATAATTGCAACCGCTCTTAAACCATCTATGTGTTTTATATAACTCATATTATTTTATTTTAATTTAGAATTAATAATTTATATCATTAATTATGGTTTTAATTAATAAATTAGCAAAATCTGAAATAAAAATTACTAAAAATAAAAATATCCTTATTCCTGTTTTAATTATTTGTTTCAACAGACCTGAATTTCTATCGAAATTACTTCTTTTGTTAAAAAGATATAATGTAAAAAACCTTTATATCTCGCAAGATGGTGTAAATAATTTTAATAAAAATGATATTGCAAAGCACAATAAAGTTAGAAATTTAATCACTAATATAAATTGGACAAAAAATGTAAAAGTTAATTTTTTTTATAAAAATTTAGGAAAACAATTTGCACCACCAAAAAGTATTGATTGGTTTTTTAAAAATGTAAAGCAAGGTATAATTCTAGAAGATGATACAATGCCAAGTAGATGTTTTTTTAAATTTTGTGAAATTTTTCTCAATAAATATTCTTCTAATAAAAAAATATTCCAAGTATGTGGTACAGGAACCTTGCCTGAAAATTTTGAACATTGTACTTATTTTTCTTCAATACCATGGATACATGGTTGGGCAACTTGGAGAAATAGATGGAAAAATTATTCTTATAAAATAACAAATTTGGAAGATTTCAAAAGAAATAAAAATTTTAAGAAAAATGTACCTTCGCTTTTTGGTAGAATATTTTGGATTAATTTATTTAAAAGCTTTCAACAAGGAAAACATAAGACATGGGACTACACAATTGTAAAAGATTGCATTAATTTTAATTGGTTATGTTTAAAACCTTCTTTTAATATGATTTCAAATATTGGTTACAAAAATAAAAGTCATTTATTGAATAAAAGAAAATTCCTTGAAATTAGTAAATTTTTACATCTTAAAAATATAGAAAATGATTTTATATTAGAAAAGTCATTGGAGACAAAGGTTTTATATTCGGTTTCTTTAAGATATAAATTTTCTCTATTATTAAAATACTTTTGTAAATTAATTTAAATAAATAAAAATATAATAAATATTATTGCTAAATTTTAAATTAAAATAAAAGTTAATTTTAATTTAAAAAAAATTAAGAAAATATTTAAGTGAATAAAAATAATAAAATAATTGCAGAATTGGGATCTGTTCATGACGGCAAAATTAATTTAGCAAAAAGATTAATCAAAATTGCCTCAAAAGCTGGAGCTGACATAGTCAAATTTCAAATGCATATTGCTGAAGAAGAAACACTTGTGAACGCACCGTCTCCATCTTATTTTAAAACAGAAGATAGGTATAGTTATTTTAAAAGAACTGCTTTCAAATTCTCAGAGTGGCTCGATTTAAAAAAATATTGTAAATTACATAATATAGAATTTTTATGTTCACCGTTCAGTGAAAAAGCTGTTGATATTTTAGAGAGTTTAAAAGTTAGGAGCTATAAAGTACCATCTGGAGAATTAACAAATATTTCATTATTAGAAAAGTTAAAAAAAACAAATAAACATATTTATTTATCAACTGGAATGAGTGATTGGCATGAGATTGATACAGCAATTAAAATACTAAAAAAAAATTTTACATTATTACAATGTTCTTCAGTATATCCGTGCCCTCTAAATCAAGTTGGTGTAAATGTAATTCATGAAATGAAAAAAAGATATAAATGTCCCGTTGGTTTTTCAGATCATACACTTGGTTATTCAGCTTCATTCGCGGCAGCATCTAATGGAGCTACAGTGATTGAAAAACATTTAACATTATCTAAAAAAATGTATGGAAGTGATGCAAAAAATTCTATGGAACCACAAGAATTTAATTTTTTTGTAAAAAATATTAGAGAAATATGGAGCATTCTAAATAATTCTGTCAATAAAGATGATTTAAAAAAATATTGGAAAATGAAAAAAATATTTGAAAAAAGCGTAGTAGCAAAAGAAGATTTAAAAATTAATTCGATTGTAAAAAAAAAAGATCTTGCATTCAAAAAACCAGGAACTGGCATTAGAGCTTTATATTATAAATCGGTTATTGGTAAAAAATTAAAAAAAAATATAAAAAAAGATGCTATATTTAAAAATTTAGATTTTTATGAAAATTAAAAGAATTTGTTTTGTTATTTTTTCTTCGGCGAATTATAATAGTATTAAATCTGTAATTCTTGAAGCAAAAAAATTTAATCAATTTATAGTTCAGGTAATTGTAGGAGCTTCTGCTATGCAAGATAAGTTCGGCGATGTTTATAATAGGATAAAAAAAGATGGCATTTATGTAAATTTTACAATTGAAAATCAATTTTCAACTTCTCTATTAAGTTCAATGGTTAAAACAACCGGATTAGGGTTAATTGAGCTGGCAGATATTTTTGAAAAACTTAAGCCAGATATTGTTTTTACAGTTGGAGATAGACATGAAACGATATCAACAGCAATCGCTGCGTCTTATATGAATATTTTAGTTGCACACACAATGGGAGGAGAAGTAACAGGAACTTTGGATGAAAGTGTAAGGCACGCAGTTACAAAGCTATCTCATTTGCATTTCGTGTCTAATAAAGATGCAATGAAAAGAGTTATTAAACTAGGGGAAAAAAGATTTCATATTTATGATGTTGGATGTCCAAGAAATGACTTAATTAAAAAAATTTTATCTAAAAATAATTTTGAAAAAGAATTTAAAAAAATTTCTAAAGAAGGAGTCGGAGATATAAATTTTATTAATCAGAATGATAATTATTTTGTTACTTTATACCATCCGGTAACAACCGAACTGCAATTAAATCAAAATGTAATTTTGAATATTTTAAAAGCAACGTCAAGATTTGAAGCAAAGAATATAATTATTTGGCCAAATTCAGACGCGGGTTCAGAACAAATTTCTAAAATAATAAGAAAATTGCGAGAGCAAAAGTTATTGAGTAAATATAAAATAGTAAAAAATTTACCTCTAGATTTATACATACCTCTTATTAAGTACTCTAAGTGTCTTATTGGAAATTCTTCCTCGGCTATTAGAGACGGATCTTTTATTGGAGTCCCAGCTGTTAATGTTGGGAGCAGACAAAACAAAAGATTATTTTCTTCAAATTTAAAAAATTCTAATACAGATGAAAAGTCTATTTATGCCGCTATAAAAGAACAATATGGAAAAAAATTTAAATCGTCTACAATGTATGGTGATGGAAATTCAGCTAAAAAAATAATTAAAATTTTAAAGAAATTAAAGAAATTTGATCCACAAAAAAAAATTACTTATTAATAATTAAAAAATGACTTTTATCGCCTTTATTCCAGCAAGAGCAGGATCTCAGAGAATTAAGAATAAAAATTTAAAGAAGATAGGATCTAAACCTTTGATTTATTATACTATAAAACAATCATTAAAATCTAAATTTATAAAAGAAACTGTTGTTTTAACTGATTGCAACTTAATAAAAAAAAAATCTATAAAATATGGAGCTCATGTTCCTTTTTTAAGACCTAAAAAAATATCTCGAAACAATACTCCAATGATCGAGACCATCAAATATGCTGTTAGAAAAACTAAACTGCATAAAAACAAAAAATATAAGTATATTGTTTTGCTGCAAGCCACATCACCACTAAGAACATCAGCTGATATTGACAATTGTTGCAGAAAGATTCTTAACAATCCAAAAGCAGATTGCCTTGTGACAACTTATGATGCAAAAGAAGATTTTCATTCATCAAAAATAATGTTTCAAGATAGCTTTGGTTTTTTAAAAAAAAAAAAATACAATATTGAAAATAGATTTTTTATCAGAAATGGACCTTCTATTTTAATTACTAGAATTTCCAGAGTTAAAAGATATTTACTAGGAGGAAAAATTTTAAATTATGTTATGCCTAAAATGAAATCGTTAGATATAAATAATATTGAAGATTTAAAAAAAGCAAGACAGATAATAAAATAATCTCATAATTTATTATATTTTTTATACCAATTAACAATGTTTTCAAAACCAATGTCAAATTTAGTAAATTTTAGATTTTTTATTATTTTTTTTAATTTTATGTTAGATCCATAAGTGTTAATTATGTCTCCATCTTGGAATTTTCTTTTATAAATCTTAAAATCACCGGAAATTTTTTTAAAAGTATTTACCAAATATAATAAAGATAATGGTTTGGATGAACAAATATTAAATATCTCGAAGTTATTACTGATCTTATTTGATTGTGATAATTTAATTATTATTCTTACGACATCATCAATGTAGGTAAAGTCTCTAGTATGATTTCCAAAATTATTCAAATAAAATTTTTTTTTCTTATAAAATGAATTAATTAATTTTAACATAACCATATCAGGTCTTCCCCATGGACCGTATACTGTAAAAAATCTTAATCCGATAATTTTTATTTTGTAATAATAAGAATAAATACTTGCCATCTCTTCATTAGACTTTTTACTTAGCCCGTAAAAATTTTTAGGACTTAACGCAGAACTTTCATTTACTGGCAATTGTTTATTGTCACCGTAAACAGAACTTGATGATGCAAATAAAATTTTTGGAATTTTATATATTCTTGATAATTCTAGAATGTTAAAAAAACCAACAAAGTTTGATAGCATGTATGTTTTGGGTGACAGAATAGAATACCCGACACCAGCTTGCGCAGCCAAATGATATATAGTTTTTATCTTATTTTTTTTTATAATTTTCTCTAAATTTTTATAATTACTTATGTCTATTTTTTTGAATAAAAAGTTTTTATTTTTTTTTAGTATTTTAAGTCTATTTTTTTTTAATTTTATATCATAGTAATCATTAATGTTATCGATACCAATGACTTTATTTTTTTTGTTTAATAAAATTTTCTCAGCAAGATTAAAACCAATAAATCCAGCGCAACCAGTAATTATAATTTTATTTTTCATTCCGTTTTTATTTGTACTTATAGATATTTTACTGTTGAATTAAAGTGAAATGATAAAAAAAATTGGAATATTATTATCTTCACCAAAAGAAGTCGGTGGAATTTATCAGTATTCAATAAGTATGCTAGACGCTTTGAATGAGTTAAATAATGAAAAAAAATTTAAGATTTATTATTTTTATACAGACAAGTGCTGGGAACATGTAATACCAGATGTATCAGAGAAAATTTATATCAAAAAAACAATAATAAAAAAAATTTTTAAAAAAATTTTCTATTTGTTTTATTTTTTTGATGATCGTTATTTAAAATTTTCTAGTTTTTTTAATGAAGAAGTTTATGCACTGAATAAAAGTGAATGTGATTTAGTTATTTTTCCTAGTCAAGATATAACATCGTATCAAATTAAAAAAAAAAGCATTTCAACTGTTCATGATTTGATGCACAAATATGAAGGACATTTTTTAGAATATACTGAGAAAGTAAAAAAAAATAGAGATTTGCATTATCGCTTAATGTGTAAATATGCCGATGCTATTTTGGTAGATTCTAATCTAGGAAAAAAGCATGTCTTGAGTAACTATAAAATTAAAAAAAATCAAATATTTGTATTGCCATTTGTGCCGCCAGCCTATCTTAAAAAATCCCGTAAATACGATGTTTTTAAGAAATATAAAATTCCGAAAAATTACTTTTTTTACCCAGCACAATTTTGGCAGCACAAAAATCATATTAATTTACTTAAGGCATTATTAATTTTAAATAAAAAAAATTATAATAATAAAATTAACTTAGTTTTTTGCGGAGCCAAGAAAAATTATTTTAATTATGTATTAGATTTTGCTAAAAAAAATAAAATAGATCAAAATATATTTTATATTGGCAGAATTGATGATAAAGATATGTCCTCATTATATAAAAGTGCCTATGCCACAATTTATCCATCGCATTGCGGACCAACAAATATACCTCCATTAGAAGCGATCAGTCTTCAATGTCCTTTAATTTGTTCAAATAAATATGCAATGAAAGAACAGTTGGGAAAATCAGCATTATACTTTAATCCCAATAAACCTAAAGATATTTCTGATCAAATTCAAATTTTAATAACAAACAAAGAATTAAGAAAAAGATTAATAAATGAAGGAAAAAAAATTTATAATAACTACAATCAAAAACACTTTAAAAATAAGTTAGAAAATTATTTATTAAAATTAATTTAATAAAAAATTATTAATTGTTTTTGATATAAAGCGTATGTGTTTTTTCGATATATCTGGACCCGAAGGTATGTATATGCCGCTTTTTTCAAGATGATTTGCAATTGGAAATTTATCCTTTTTTTTTAGAATTTTTAATTTTTTTAATATTGGTTGGTTCTGCATCGAAACAAAGAAGTCTCTACTTTCTATACCTTTTTTTTTTAAGTGTTTAACTAATTTTTTTTTTAAATTGTTTTTTATTAACAGTCCATAAACCCAGTAGATATTTCTAGCATATTCATTTTTAGAGGGTAATAATTCTATTTTTTTATTATTTTCAAAATATTTATTGTATAAATTTCCAATTCTTCTTTTTTTTAAAATAATATTTCTCAAATTTCTAATCTGAGCGCAAGCAACAGCTGCTTGTAAATTGCTTAATCTATAATTGTATCCTAACTCTTCATGCCTGAATCTATTTTTTTTGCCAAAAGATAAATTTTTTAACTGATCAATTCTATTTTTAATTTTTTTACTATTCGTGCATACTATTCCTCCCTCACCACATGAAATAAATTTGTTTGCATAGAAACTAAAAGTACTGATCTCACCAAAAGAACCGCATGGATAATTTTTATAAAATTGCCCATGCATCTCTGCGGCATCTTCAATTAAGTATAAATTATATTTTTTTTTTAATTTTAAAATCTTATCCATGTCAGCAGGAAAACCGTAGGCATGAACAACAATAATTGCTTTAGTTTTTTTATTTATTTTCCTTTCTATTTCCTCAGTGTTCATTGACCAATTTTTTTTTTTAGAATCAACAAAGATGGGTTTAAGATTATTTCTAATTATTGCTAAAATTGGAGATATTATTGTGAACGCTGGAACAATTACCTCGGATCCAGCCTTGATATCTAATGATTTCAAAGCTAACTCTAGCGCCACAGTCCCATTGCTTACGCATGAACTAAATTTTCTTTTGGTTAATTTATTAATTTCCTTTTCAAGCTGTAAATTAAATTTTCCATTAGATGAAAACCATTTGTATTTAACGCATTGCGACAAATTTTTTAATTCTTTACCTGACAATAATGGTTTAAAAACTGGTATCATTTATTTTGTTATTTTTATTTTTTTAATCTTAGAGTAAATTCTTATTTTATCATCTTTTGATTGGTAAGGCCCTTGTTTTACTTCAATCATGCTTACTTCTTTAATTATTTTGAATCCATGACCACCTTTTATTATTAAAATTATGTCACCCTTATCTAAAATTTTACTTTTTATATATTTTTTTTTATTTTCATTTTCAAAAAAATCAATTCTAATTTTTCCTTTTTTAATTATTAGAACTTCATTTGTATTGTTAATTATCCTTTTTGATTTTGGATGGTAATGAGATTTGATTTCATGGTCTTTTTTGTAATTAATGTAACCAAGTTGCAATGAGTGATTTGGTTTTGTAAGAAAGTTTATTCCCTTTTTATGAAATTTAGACTTTATTATAATCGCATATATTTTTTTTTTGACAATTATAGTTTCTATCATTTTTTAATTTTTATTATTTCTTGATTTTTGATTTCATATATTTCATCACATAACTCTAAAATATTTTTATTATGAGATATTATAAGAATAGTCATTTTGGGTTTAAAGTTGATTAAATTTTTTATAATTTCTTTTTCTGTATACTCGTCCAAGGCTGAAGTTGCCTCATCTAAAATTAATAATTTAGGCTTGTTATATATTGCTCTAGCTATTGTTAATCTTTGTACTTGTCCACCACTTAGTCTTGAACCATTTTCACCTACGATTGTATCCCATTTATCTAAATTATTATCAATATAATCTAATAAGCAGATGTTCTTTATATATTCTAATTGATCTCTATGATTTTTAATTTTTTTTCTTCCAAGAAGAATATTTTTTTCTAGCGAATCATCAAGCAAGTTTGTCCTTTGAGGAACAATTGAAACTAAATTATTTACAATTTTGTATTGTTTATAATCAATTTCTTTATTATTTAAAATTATTTTTCCAGACATTGGTTCTAAAAGTCCACAAAAAATGTCAATAAAAGTTGATTTTCCAACCCCAGTTTTTCCTGTTAGTCCCACTACTCGATTTTTTAATATAGAAAAATTAATATTTCTTAATATTTTTTTACTTTCAGCATAAGAGAAGTTAATTTTTTTAAAAGCTAAACTACTAAAATTAATATTTTTATACTTCGGCTTGGAGTTTGAGTTACTCGATTTTTTGTTAAAATGTTTTATATCATCCAACATTCCATTTAAGGCAGAATAATTTCCTTTGATGGAAGAATATGAAGAAGCAATATTTTGTAAGGCAGGTAGCAATTTATACGCAGCGATCATATAGACGCCAATTATCGGAAGATAGTTAATAAATTCATTTATTTTAATTAAAATAAAAATGACAATCATTATCGATAAAAAAGTAAAAATTTCTATAAGATACTTTGGAATAACAGAAAGGAATTGATTTTTTGCAATTGAAATTGCTATTTCTTTATTAGAGTTATTAAATATATTTAAAAAAAAATCTCTCGCATTAAATAATATTGTTTCTCTTATATTATTAAAAGTTTCAGCGATTATTTTTTGCCTAGACTTGACACTTTTGCTAATTAATTGACTGTTTTTTTTTAATTTTTCTTTTTGAAAAGAAAATAACAATAAGTAGCTAATAATAAAAAAAATTAAAACAAATAAAGAGATTTTTACATTTATAATTACGAGTCCAGCAAAAATAAAAAAACTCATAAATAATTTAGAGAAAAATAAAATCATCGGAACAATAATATTGTTTATAACTCTTCCTGACTCTAAAGTAATTTTAGAGATTATTTCAGAACTATTTGTTTTAAGAAAATAAGAATAATCTTTATGAACAATGTGAGAAAATAAATCACTTACAAGTTTCAAACCTATTTTCTGTCCAAGAAGCAAAGTGTTTTTTGCAACAATAATATTAAAAATATTAGAAATAATGAATATAAGAATTACAAAAAAAATAATTAATATTAAAAAATATTCATCGCTAAAATTATGAAAATAAAGATCTTGATAGTTTTTAAAATTTTCATCTTTAGTAATTTTTAAAATTAAGGGTCCAAAAGAAATAATTGATAAAACTTGCAGTATTGAATTTAAAATTATCAATATTTGAAATTTTATAATTTTCGATTTAAAATTTTTGATTATATATTTGTAAAGAAAAAAAATATTTTTAAACATTTTATTATTAATCGTATATAGTAATTTATAATAGCTAAAATAAAAAATTAAACCAATGATGTTAAATGATAAGCAAAAGTTGACTTATGATCTAATATTTTTAGGAGTAGCAAAAAACTGTGCGGAATATTTAGATTATTTTTTTCGGGCTGTTCGAAATATTTCTGATGATTTTAGAGTTAAATTAATAATCGGCGAAAATGGGTCTGACGATAATACTTTGAACAAGATACGCAATAGTTTTTTAAATGTTGATTTTGTTGATACAACCTTTATAGAACAATATCCTAACCGAATTTTTAGACTGGCAAAGGCTAGACAAGAAGTCTTAGACTATCTTAGAAAAAAAAATTTTCAATCCAGATATATATGTGTGATTGATTTCGACGATGTTTTAAAAAAAACTTTAATTGAAAAAAATTTAAAAATAATGATTCATATTTTAGAAGAAAACAAGAATAAATATTTCGGTATATCATCCCAGTCTAGGCCATATTATTATGATATATTAAATTTTTTAGATGAAAACAATTTTAATAATAATTTAAAATTAATGGATAATAAAAGCATCTTTTCTTATTCTGAAAGAAAAAAAAAAATATATAATTTACAAAAAAATTTATCTAATTTAGAATCTTTTGAATGCACCTCATCATTTAACGGAATGTGCCTTTATTTTTTTGATGAATTTATAAAATCTAATTATTTTGGTTTAGATTTGGATGGGGAAATAATACCAGAACACATTAATTTAAACAAAAGATTGGCAAAAATAACTAAAAAAAAAATACTGGTAACAAATCAAGCATTTGTCAATATGCCCTTAGAACATAAGCCAATATTTAGTTTTTTTCATTTTTTGTTTAGTAAATTAAAAAAATATTTTTTAATTTCTTTAAAAATGAAGTGAAATTAAATGAGGTTTTCACCAATAATAATTTTTTCATACAACAGACCGTGGCATTTTTTAAATCTATTAAATTCTCTTATTTTAAATTTAAATATTGAAAAACATGATATATATGTATTTTGCGATGGACCAAAAAATTCTAGTGATAAAATAAAAATTAATTCAATTAAAAAAATAATTAATTCATTTAAAAAAAAACTTAAATTTAAAAAAATTATATTTCATAAAAAAAATATTGGATTAGCCAATAATATTATTTCAGGAGTCACTAAGATTTTAAAATTTAAATCACATTGTATTATCTTAGAAGATGATCTTGAGTTAAATTCAGCGACAATTAGTTTTTTAAATCATTACTTGAAAATATTGAGAAATCAAAAAAAAATTGGCAGTATTAGCGCCCATTCTTACATAGATAAACTGCAAAGTTCAAATGATGAAGAGTATTATATAACTAAACGTCATAGTAGTTGGTGTTGGGGTACTTGGTCTAGAGTGTGGAATAATATTAAATGGAATTCTATAGATTATAGTAATCATTTTTCCAATGATTTAGAAAAAAAACTTTTTTCTAAAGGTGGCAATGATTTAAATCTACTTTTATGGGGACAATATAAAAAATATATAAACTCTTGGGCAATAAGATTTAATTATTTCTGTTTTAAAAAAAATCTTTTAAGTTTTCAACCTAGATATTCTATGATTAATAATCGAGGAAGAGATTTTTCAGGGACTCATGAGAAATTTTCACTTAGCAAAACCCGAGATATGAACTATTTCCCAATATTATTAAAAAAAATAAAATTAAAGAAATATTTATCAAAAAAAATAGATATATTTATTAAAAATAGTCATCGCAGAAGTTTCAAACTGTCAGTTAGGCATTTTTATAAAGAGAAGAGTATTTTATGATTAAATTTTCCATAATAATACCGTGTCTCAATCAAATTACTTTCTTAAAAGAATGTTTAGAAAATATTTTGCAACAAAGATACCGTAATTTTGAGATAATTATTATGGATGGTGGATCTTTAGATGGAACTAAAGATTTAATAAAAAAATATTCAAAAAAATATAGTGAATTAATATTTTGGAAAAGCGAAAAAGACAAAGGACAAGCAGATGCGATTAACAAGGGTATAAAAAAATCGTCAGGAAATTGGATAACCTGGCAAAACTGTGATGATTACTATAACAATGAATACGTTTTAGAAACTTTTTATAGAGCCATAAAACAAAACCCGTCAAAAAAATTATTTATTGGAAATATTAATCTTGTTGATAAAAATAAAAATATTATTAGAGAAATCAAGTATGTTACCCCAAACCTTTATTCGCTAGTATACGAAGGTATGATGCTGACCAATCAAGCAGCTTTTTGGTCTAGAAAGATTCATCATGAAGTTGGTTATTTAAAAAATTCAAGAATTAATTTTGATTATGAATGGTTTATGAGAATTTTATCAAAGTATCCAAAAACTGCTCATCATATAAATCAAATACTCGGATGTTATAGATTACATGAAAATCAAAAAACTAATAAACAAAATGAAAAAGATTATAAAATAAAAATATTTTATAGAAAAAAATATGGGTTTATCCAAAGATTTGTTTTTTTTAAAGTTTTGTTATTAAAACTAAGACGTTTTTTTCTATATATCTTACAAGGGAATTTTTTTTATGCTTTTAGAGGTATATTTTATTTATTATATAAAAAAAATTAAAGTAAAATAATTATTTGCGATATATAATAAATATAAAAAATTTTAATTAAATTTTTATGATATTAAAAAACAATTTTTTAAATTTCATTAAATCATATCTTGGCTTTTTTTTATTTGGGATATTTATTTTAATTTTATTTAGAGATTTTCTTTATACTTACAGAATGCAACTTTTTAGGTTTATTCCGTATTATGATTACCAGTCACAAATAGTATATTATTTAACCGGTGATAAAAGTTTGGATGTGCAAGCACCGATGAGTTTAAGATTTTTAGGCTTATGGATTCAATATTTTATTTATAAATTTATACCCTGCCTTGAATTGACCAGAGTTAATATTGAAGTTTTGCCATATCCAAATTATATCTGCGCCACATTTAGCAACGCTTTGATGAATTATATCAGTTTATGCGCAATCTTAGCCTTGATGTTTGTCTATTCATATAAAAAATTAAACCTATCTTTAGCCGAAAGTTTAGTCTGTCTTTTTTTTTCATATATATTTATAAAACATGTAGAAGCTTTCACTCTTGATAGGATATCTATTTTATATCTAGTTTTTATTTTATATTTTTTAGATAAACCTAAAATTAGCATAGTATTAATTTTTTTATTATTTTTAGTTAATGAAAAAATTATATTTTTACTAGCTGTCTTTTTTTTCATCAAATATTTTTTACAGAAAGAGAAATATTTTAAATTTTTTTTTTGGGCAGCGGTTACAAGTGGTTTATTAGCAATTTTAATATTTTATTTCTATACAAAGATTTTAGGTTTTGGTTATTTGCAAAGTAATGATCCAGAGGGTCTCTATAATACTATGTTTTCTCAAGGACTAGACAGAATTTTGCATATGTTTAAAACTAAAGCCGGATTATCCAATGCCATATTGCCTATTTTCTTTTCAATTAGTCCTTATGTTATTGGAAAATTTATAAAATACAAAAAAATTAACTACTCCAATTATGAGTTTATAATACCTTGTTCTTTAGTGCTTTTCGGAGCGGGGGGAGGCATGGAACAAATAGGAAGATACGTAATGTATTCATTTCCAATATGGGTTCCAATATTATCTTGTCAATTTTGTATTCTGCTAAAAAATAAATGACAATAATATTTTAATAATGATTAAAAAAAAAACGTTTTCTCTTGTCTTGCCTGCTTATAATGAGGAATTAAATATTAGAAAAAATATAAATGAATTTATAAAAACAGGCGTATTTGATGAAATCATCGCTGTAGATAATAATTCAACAGATAAAACAAGTTTTGAAATAAAAAAAACTTCTGCAAAATATGTTTTTGAAAAACAGCAAGGTTATGGAATAGCTATTAGGACTGGAATGAGTTTTTGCACATCTGACTACATAGTAATGTGCGAACCTGACGGAAGTTTTAGAGCATCTGATATATTTAAATTTTTAACTTATATAAATGATTTTGACTGTGTATTTGGGACTAGAACTGCAAAATCTTCTATTGGAAAAGGAGCTAAGATGCCATTCTATTTGCGGGTTGGCAACGTTTTGGTTGCAAAGTTATTAGAATATTTGTTCATAGGACCAACATTGTCCGACGTTGGCTGCACGTATAAATTAATTTCCCAAAAATCTTATAAACAAATTAAACATAAGTTAAAAGTAGTGGGGTCTGAATTGCAACCAGAAATAATGATACATCTAATAAAAAATAAAAATAAAATTATTGAAATTCCTGTTCATTATTTAGAGCGAAAAGGTAAATCAAAGATTACATATAATTTTAATTCATCTTTAGCTGTTGCAATAAGGATGGTAATTTTAATTATCACTTTAAGATTTGGTGTTTAAAAATTTTATAAAGGAATGAATACTCTAGGATTAAATTTATTTTATTCATTTTCCTGAGCCTACCTAATAAATAATAGCTTATTTTGTCTGTAGATAAAATTTATGATTTTAATAGATCTGAATTATATAAAATTGAAGATCAAAGCAACTTAAAGAATCTTGTTTTTAAAATTATTTTTTACTAAATAATTATATATTTTTACAATGTAGCAAACTATAAAACATGATAGAAATTTTTAAAAAATTTTTTTATTAACATTAAGTTACATGTCTAAAATAATAGGAATAATAGGAGTTGGTTATGTAGGATTGCCTTTAGCAATTAAATTTTCTAATCATTATAAAGTTATAGGCTATGATCATAATAAGAAAAGAATATTAGAGTTATCAAAGTCTTATGATTCAAACCAAGAACATTCAAAAAAAGAATTTAAAAAAAAGAATTTAAATTTTACTAATAATTTCAATTTATTACAAAAATGTAATTTTTTTATAATTACACTTCCTACCCCATTAAATAAAAGACATTCTCCTGATCTAAACGCTGTTGTTCAGCTTTGTAAAAATTTAGGAAAAATCTTAAAAAGAAATGATACAGTTATTTTTGAATCTACCGTCTATCCAGGAGCAACTGAGGAGCTGTTTCTTCCAAATCTTGAAAAAAAATCTAAATTAAAAGTAAATAAAGATTTTTTTTTAGGTTATAGTCCTGAAAGAATTAATCCTGGCGACAAGATTCATACTATAGAAAAAATTAAAAAAATTGTGTCAGGATCGAATCAAGAATCTTTAAGCATTGTTGAGTCTTTATATAAAAAAATTATAAAAGCTGGCGTTTACAGAGTTAGTTCTATAAAAGTTGCTGAATTGTCCAAGGTCCTTGAGAACACACAAAGATTTGTAAATATTGCTTTGATAAATGAAATTTCTATTTTGTGTAATAAACTAAAAATACAAACCAAAGAAGTCATTGATGCGGCATCGTCAAAATGGAATTTTATGAAATTTTATCCAGGTTTAGTTGGTGGTCACTGTATATCTGTTGATCCATTGTATCTTTCTTATAAATCTGAATTTTATAAACTTAAACCAGACATTATTAACACTTCACATAAAATTAATAATAATGTTGCAAATTTTATTATTAATAATTTTAATAAATTTGTTAATAAAAAAAAGCCAAAGGTTTTGATATTGGGTGCCACCTTTAAAGAAAATTGCTCAGATTTAAGGAATTCAGGTGTGATAAAAATTATTCAACTTCTAAATAAAATGCAAATTAAACCAACCGTAGTTGATCCTTATGTTAATACTGACCCGAAATTAGAAATTAAATATAATTTTATATTTGAGAAAATATATAAGAAAAATTTTTATGATGTTATTATTATTTTAGTAGCACATGATATTTTCAAAAAAATGGGAATTCAAAAAATTAAAATGTTAGCAAATAATAAAAATTGTATAATAATGGATATTAAAAGCATATTTCCGAAGGGTGAAGTTGATTTTCAGTTGTAACTTCTTCCTTTTATTAAATCAGTCAGATTGATATTTGTAAAATGTTCAACTAGATTAGTTAAAAAATATATAAAGAGTTATTTTTTTTGTAGGATATGTAATTTATTCAATTTTAATACAAGCATTACATAAAATAGAGTGTAGAATAAAATTATTATTATAGGATTAGTTTCTGTAAAAAAATTAAACAAAATTGGAGATATAATTAATAAGAAAAAAATCATTAAAATATTAATTGAGCTTAAGCCTTGATCAGTGAGTAAATGATGGAGATGAATTCTATCTCCTGAAAAAGGATTTTTTTTATTTAAAATTCTTATAAAAAAAACTCTTAACATGTCTAACCCAGGCAACATCAGTCCTATAAAAATATTTTCAACTGGGAAATTTATACTTTTTATCTGTATATTATAATTTAGGATTATATTTAACCCAATAAGAGAACCTGCAAACAAAGATCCGGCGTCACCAAAAAAAATATTTTTTTTTAAATTTAAATATAAAATATAAACAAGAGGTATGATCAATACAATGTGTAAAGTTTCAATATTTTGAAAAATGTTAATTAGCCATATTAAAAGTATAATTGTAACTAGAATGCATAATCCGTCAATTCCATCAATTAAATTGATGGCATTTGTTAAAAGTAGCAAGCACAATATTGTAAACGGAATACTTAAATAATTAAAATAAAATTCCTTATTGAATGTAGAAATAAATATTTTGTTTATTTGTAAGTTTGAATCTAAGCTTATAAAAAAATAAAAAATAATGATTAATATTAAAAATTTATATTTATAAGAAAGTTTTTTAATGTCATCTATTAATCCCAATACTAAACAACACGTGCAGCATGTTAATATAATTAAAGAAATATTTGTTAATTCTTGGTGGAGGATCAAATACAAGTTCATTAAAGCGAACGATGAAAAAAACATTATTCCACCCAATAATGGAATCGGTTTTTTGTGTAATTTTCTAATTTTATCAGGTCTATCTATTAGTTTAGTTTTTTTTCCAATCTTTTTTCTATGTTTATTAATAAAATAAATAGCTACTAAGGAAAATAACATTAAATAAAATTTTGCCATATTTTATACTAATTTTGTATTAGCTGCATTAAAGGTATTATATAAAATATATTGTGAATAAACAAATTGCAATTTTTTTTCCAGATAAAATTCTTTCACTTATAATATTTTGTTTCCCTCTTATAATTACTCTGAAAAGTGCTGCCATTAACATAGCCACTGCTGCAGTGAGCGTTATTATGTTGTTTTATATTTTTAAAAATTGGCAAAACAACTTTTATAGAACTAAATTAGTAACTTATACTATTATTTTTTTTTCATTTATTTTTTTAAATTCTATAATTAATTTTACCAGTTTTGATATTTTATTGAAATCCATAGGCAATTTCCGATATTTGTTTTTATCGATAGCAGTATTTTTTGTACTTAAAAAAATATCAGACCTACAAAAAAAAATTTTTATTTATTTTAATATAATAATAATTTTTTTGATTGCATTAGATATTCTTTATCAATTTTTTTTTTACAAAGATATTTTTGGTTTCCCCCCTGGTATGTGCAATCAATCTTTAACAATTAAATGTTTAAGGTTTTCAGGAGTATTTAACGATGAATTAATTGCTGGCTCTTATCTTAGTCAGATTGGTGTTTTGATATTAATTTTATTTATCAATTTAAATAAAATTTATTCTCAATTTTTAATCAAAATCTTTTTATATTTATTTTTAATAACAATTATTTTGTTAACTGGAGAACGAGCTGCAATGTTGATCGTGATGATTTATTTTTTTTTTAATTTTTTTTTCCGCAAAAAAATAATTAATTTTTTTTTTGTATTTATATTTTTATCAACTTTACTTCTTTTTTCTTCCCAAAGAATTGAATCTGTTAATAGCAGATTTGTTCATTTCTTGGATGGTTGGGGATCAATATCCGAAAAACATACTGGAATTATAAATAAAATAATTGAAAGCCCATGGAGTTATCACTACCAAGCAGCGATTGAATTATTTTTGCAAAAACCAATCCTTGGCCATGGACCAAAAAGCTTTAGAGTAAAGTGTGAGAATACAGATATTGATAAAAAAACTAAACAACAAGCAGATTACTATGGAAATTATAGAGCCTGCTCGACTCATCCACACAATTATCTTTTAGAATTTTTAAGTGAAAATGGGATAGTGGGAGGTCTATTTTTTATCGGTTTAATTTATATTGTTTTCTCTTGCATTTATAAAAATTGCAAAAATAAGAAAGATGAAAATATGCCAATATTTATTGGAATTGGAAGTTTGCTTCTTGCTATTGTTTTTCCTTTTAAACCTTCGGGATCATTTTTTACAACTTTCAATGCCTCAATGCTATTTTATATCTTTGGTTTCTTTTTGTATTATTTAAATAAAGTAAAATGAAACTTTCTATTCTAACTATCGTAAAAAATAATAAAAAAAATTTATTAATAAGCTTGAGAAGTATTTTATCTCAAAGTTTGAAAAATTTTGAGTACATTATATATGATGGTATGTCTAGTGATGGTACGAGATCTATTATTCAAAAATATCTAAATAAAAATATTATTTATATTTGCAAGCGTGATAAAAATTATTATGAAGCTTTAAATTATTCAATTAAGACTGCAACAGGTGATTACATTGGAATTTTAAATGCCGGGGATAAATACTTTAACTCAAGTGTTTTAAATAAAGTTTATAATAAAATTTCAGCAACGAAATGTGATTTATTATTCGGTAATTTAATATATTTTGAAAAAAATTATTCCAAGAGAATTTGGAGTTTTCCTGTAAATAATTTAAACTCTTTGACAGCTTTAAAAATTGCAAGCCCAACTCTTTTTATAAAAAGAAAGATTGCATTACTTAATCCATACAAAACTATCTACAACATTTCATCCGATACTGATTTCAATATTAAAATCGCAAAAAAAAATTTAAATTATATATATTTAAATCAATTTATCACCTTAATGCAAACTGGAGGTCTAAGCACCAAACCAAAATTTTTTTTTATAAAAATGAAACAAGATATTTTAATTTTAAGAAAATATTTTAAAATTTTTTTTATATTTGTTTATTTATATAAAGTTTTAATTAAACTTAGAACTTTTAGAATAAATCAAAACTTATTAAATACTAATTAACTTATATTTTTAATTAGTAACTTTAATAAATCTATTAACTAATTTACATTTAAAAAAAGATATGTATTTTTAAATGAATATTTTATATTTTGCACTTTATAGCTAGTGCATGGCGACTTACTATACATGCACAATTGATCCCCTTTGTCTGCTAGATAGTAAAAAAAATCATTATTAATTATAATTTTTTTCTTTGTGTAAATTATACCATCAAAATCTAAAGTATAAATATTTGGCCATAATGTATTTTTGGAGTTGTTATAAAATTTAATTGTCTGCTTTGATATTATAACAATAAAACAACTTATGAAGATAAATTTAAAAAATAAAATATTTCTCTTAAAGGGCATCTGATTTTTAATTATCAACATAAAAAGCAGAGATATTAAAGTTATGATATATGAGTACCCATATCTATAAAGGGGAAATAAAAAAAAAAAGGAAAAAGTTCCAAGTCCACTTATGATTAAACATAAAAAAAATCTAGTATTAAGATTTTCGTTATTTTCAGCTTTTATATTTTTGGATTTAAATTTGATGAATATAACAATGAATAATAAGATTATTATGTAGGGAATTATTATATTTAATATGTGTTTTAAGTGTTTTTTACTCCAGGAATGTAGCCAATTGAAATTTTTGTTAAATTCCTCCATAGTTATATTTTGATCAGGTCTATCTGGCCATGCTTTTGACCATGCCTCAGAATCGGTACTTACAATTATGGTTTTATTGATATTGGTCCATGAGAGGCTTTTAATGCAAGTTATTTTAACAGGATAAATTGCGCAGCCACTTACAATAATATTTTTTATTAACCATAAGTATAAAAGCAATGCAGGAAAGGAAAATAATGAATTAAATATTTTTTTTGCGTTAAAGCTACTTTGTAAAAAAAAAATAGTCATTGGGGCAATAAAAATTAAACCCAAAGTTGGTTTATTAATAAATGTAAAAACTGAGATAAGTAAAATTTTATTAAAATTTATTTCTTTTATACTATCTTTCAAAATGCAGGATATTAAATAGAAAAAAGATAAATGTGCAACCGCATCATTGCCAAATTCGCTATATCTTGCAATCTTGAAGGCAATATAAATTAGGACAAATAAAGAAAAGAAATCACTTAAACTTGCAGTTTTTTTTTTAATAATCTTTAAAATATCATAAAAAAAATTAAGATAAAAAAAAGATACGATACTCGCTAAAGGAATACTTATTCCGTTTTCTAAAAATAAATAATTATTATTAACTGCTGATAAATATTGTAATATTGAAATGTGTCCAAATCTAAAATGAATATTACTCAGTCCAAATATTATTTTATTTTCATTGATGATAGATGTGTAAGGAAGGTGATACAAGCCTCCGTCAGGTCGATTTATAGTGCTATAAATTATTAATAAAAAAGTTACAAATGAAGAAATTAGTAAAAAACTAATACTTTTTTTATTGAAAATATTTTTTTTTTTAAATTTAAATGTAATAATTATTAAAAAAATATAAAGTATAGAATTTATTAGAGGCGATAACGGGGTAAAAAAGTTTAATAATAAAGAAATAAAGGACACTAGTATTACGCCACTGAAATATATATAAAATTGATTATTAAAATCGTATTTTTTATTAGATATCAAAAGAGATCCAGAGCAAAAATAAAGAAAGTTTGTTAATATTGAAAATACAAGAATGTCCATATAATGATTAGGTTTAAAAAAAAATTATCAATTATTATACCAGTATATAATGAAAAAAATACAATCGAGAAGCTATTAAATAAAATTCATAAATTATCGCATATAAAAAAAGAAATTATTGTTGTTGATGATGCATCAAGCGATGGATCAACTAATATTTTAAAAAAAAATAAAAATAAATTTACTAAATTAATCCATCATAAAAAAAATCTTGGTAAAGGCGCCGCAATTAAAACAGCAAAAAAATTTGTTAAAGGTAATGTAGTAATTATCCAGGATGCAGATTTAGAATATAATCCCTCAGATTATTTTAAGCTTTTGCACTTTATTAATAAAGGATATAAAGTTGTTTATGGATCTCGAGTTCTTGGCAGAAATAGATATTTACTAAAAAATTTTTCTTCGATTATTAGAATATTTTTTAATCACATGTTGACTGTTATATCGAATTTATTAAACAATCAGAGATTAACTGATGCACATACTTGTTATAAAATGTTTGCAAGTGATGTCTTTTTAAAAATTGAGTTAAAAGAGAATGATTTTAGTTTTTGCCCAGAAATAACAACAAAAATTGGATTACTGAAAATTAAAATTAAGGAAGTTCCTATCAAATATAATGGCAGAGACTATGACGAAGGAAAAAAAATTAGATTAATTGATGGTATAAAAGCAATTATTACTCTTTTTAAGTATAGATTTTTTCAATAAATTTGCATAACGAATAGTTACAAATATGTGTTCTAATACTTTATGAAAAAAATTGCATTAATTTTTGGCATTACTGGTCAAGACGGTGCGTATCTCGCTAAATTTTTATTAAAAAAAAAATATATTGTCCATGGTGTTAAAAGAAAAAGCTCATCTTTAAATACCAGTCGAATTGACGATATTTATTTAGATCCTCATCAAAAAACTAATTTTTATATGCATTATGGAGATCTTACTGATTCATTTTCTATCTTCAGAATAATTCAAAAAACAAAACCAAATGAGATTTATAATCTAGGAGCACAGTCCCATGTAGGTGTTTCTTTTGAAGTTCCTGAATATACTGCTAACGTTGATGCACTAGGCGCACTTAGAATATTAGATGCAATAATGACTTTAGGGCTTTCTAAAAAAGTTAAATTTTATCAAGCAGGAACATCAGAAATGTTCGGAGCATCAAAACCACCGCAAAATGAAAGAACTAATTTTTATCCTAGAAGTCCATATGGCGCTGCAAAACTTTATGCACATTGGATTACTGTCAATTATAGAGAAGCATATAATATATTTGCGTGTAATGGAATTTTATTTAATCATGAAAGTCCAATAAGAGGAGAAACTTTTGTTACAAAAAAAATAGTAACTGCCCTTTGTAAAATAGCACAAACAGCATCGGGACATCTTTATCTTGGAAATTTGTACGCTAAAAGAGATTGGGGTCATGCAAAAGATTATGTTGTAGCAATGTGGAAAATGTTACAACAAAAAAAACCAAAAGATTATGTAATATCATCAGGAAAACAATATTCAGTCAAATACTTTGTTCATTTGGTTAGTGCGGAGTTAGGAATGAAAATTATTTGGAAAGGTAAAGGAATGAATGAAAAAGGTTATTTAAATAATAAAGAAATTATTTCTATAGATAAAAAATATTTTAGACCCACTGAAGTAGATTCGTTATTAGGAAATTCAAGTAAAGCAAAAAAAGAACTAAAATGGAAGCAAACTTATGATATTTTTAAATTAGCAAAAGAGATGGTTAGTGAAGAGATGAAAAAATTGAATGATCGATAAAAAAGATAAAATTTTTGTAACTGGTCATAAGGGTTTAGTTGGATCTGCTGTGGTAAGAAGGTTAAATCATCATGGTTATAAAAATATCTTAATTGTGGATAAAAAAAAATTAGATTTAAGAAGTCAGCAACCAGTATTTAATTTTTTTAAAAAAAATAAAATTGATGCTGTTGTTAACGCTGCAGGAACGGTTGGAGGAATTTATGCCAATGACAATTATAAAGCAGATTTCATATATGATAATTTATCAATTCAAAATAATATCATTCATTCCTGTTATCAAACTAAAGTAAAATCATTAATTTTTTTAGGATCAAGTTGTATTTATCCAAGAAATTCAAAACAACCAATTAAAGAAAAATATTTATTAACTGGAGAATTAGAAAAAACAAACGAACCTTATGCTATAGCTAAAATTGCAGGCATTAAAATGTGTGAGAGTTATAACTTTCAATATAAGACTAATTATAAATGCTTAATGCCTTGCAATTTATATGGACCAAACGATAATTATAACCCAAAAACATCTCATTTTTTTCCAGCTTTAATAGCAAAAGCAATTTTAGCTAAAAAAAATAAGATAAAAAAAATTGTACTATGGGGTTCTGGTAAACCAAAAAGAGAATTGATGTACGTAGATGATTTAGCGGATGCATGCATTTATTTTATGAATAAAAAAACAAAAGAATCACTAATTAATGTTGGGGCGGGACATGATAAAAGTATATTAAATTATGCAAAGTTTGTTTTAAATAAAATAGATCTAAAATGTAAAATTGTACTGGATAAGTCTAAATCAGACGGCACACCAAGAAAAATTATTGATAGTTCTATTGCTAGAAGATATGGCTGGTTTCCAAAGACGGATCTTAATACAGGCTTCGATTTAACTCTTAAAAGTTATCTTTTTAAACATAGTAAATAAATTTTATAATTACTTAATTTAGTTTAAATTTTTTTAATATAAACAGACATTAAATTTTTTTGTTTTTTAAAAAAATAAAAAAAAAAAGATAGAAGAAAATTAATAAAATAATTATTTAAAAATTTAAAATCATAGTCGTAGTCAAAATATATTTTGTATTTATTTAATGGTTTATAAGAATTTATAAGCTTTAAAACTTCATTTTCAGTCCATCGATAAACAAAGTTTGGTGTGTTCGTGTTGTCTACGCCGCCATATTTGTTATTTTTTACAGCGGAGTATTCATATATTTCAGAAAAACCTAGCCAACAAGATAGCCTAGTTAAAAAGCAATCATGAGATTCGATAAAAATTATTCCAAATTTGGAAACCCTAAGCATTTCTAAAACTGCAGAGTGAGGTTTTGAACAGTGATGGATTGATGCGTGTGTAATCACATAATCGTAACTACTATCTTTGTAAGGTAAATTTTGCATAGCTATGTTACTTTTTATTTTTTGATTACTTTGCTCGTTGATATTAGTAAAAAAAATATTTGAATATTTATCCATAACGTCTCTATCTAAACTTCCGGCTCCTAAAACTAAAATAGTATTATTAGTTTTACCTTCTAAGTATTTTTTTATAATTTCTGAGTAAAATTTTTTTCTTCTCACGTTATTTTTATATTATTTGATTTAACCACTATATAATAATTGCTATTTTGATACCAACAATAGGTAAAAAAGAAGAGATTATTTTTAATAAAATAAAGATGAAAAAATAAATAAAATATTATTATAGTTTACTTTTTCTTCCTTAACTTATTGCTTAGATTGGTTGCGGGGCTTGGATTTGAACCAAGGACCTTCAGGTTATGAGCCTGACGAGCTACCAGACTGCTCCACCCCGCGATAAATTTTTTAATTTATTGCATTGTATTTGAAATTACCTAAGTTTATATAAATTATTAATATTAAATAACCAATGTAAAAATACTTAATATTAGAGGAATTCCAAAATTATTAATGAATTTTAATAAAAAATATAGCTGGCTCACTTTTGAAAATTACCTACAGTTGTTAGTTTTGTGTATACCTATTTTTTTGATTTCTGGACCTTTCTTGCCTGATTTTTTTTTTACCATATCTTCTCTTTCATTTATTTTTTTTTTTTTTTTAAAAAAAAAAATGCATTTATTTTATAATAAAACATTTTTATATTTTTTAATTTTTCTATTTATTTGTATTATAAGTTCTCTTTTTAGCGATTATAGAGAAAAATCTTTAATTACAAGCTTAGGATACATAAGATTTGGAATATTTATCATCGTTATAAAATTTTTAGTAAATAAAAAAAATAATTTTGTTAAAAATTTATATCATCTTTTATTTGTCATATTTATTTTATTTTTTTTTGATTCGATTTTGCAAAAAATTTCAGGCTTTAATATTTTTGGATGGCAAGCCCCATACTCAAGAATTACTAGTTTTTTTCAACATGATATTAAACTTGGTGGCTATATATTAAGGTTCACACCACTTTTAGTTGCTTTAGCAATTTATAATAAAAAAAAAATTAATATTATTATACTTATTACGATTTTATCATTGATAATGACTTTTTTAAGTGGCGAACGAACTGCTTTTTTTTTAAATTTATTTTTTTTTATTGCATTTTTTTTTATTGCCAGTTTAAAAAAAGTTGCTAAATTTTTTCTAGTATTGTCTACAATAATTTTTCTCTCCGTTATAGTATCAGTGGACACAACTTTAAAGCTTAGACTATATGAAGATTTAGTTAATCAGTTAAATTTTTTAAACAAAGAGCCGTTTTATAGTGAGGTTGTAGATCATAATGGAGTAAGAAGAAGTAAGCATCGAGATAGCACTATTGTTCCAAGGGTTTATATAATGTATCTAGAAACTTCTATCCAAATCTGGAATGATAATCTTTATTTAGGATCAGGCCCTAGAACATATCAATTTAAAAGTTCAGAACCAAAATATTTTAGACAATCCGATCATGCTGGTTATATTGCGTATCGAGATAAAATTAATAGAGCAATAGAAGAAATTCAGAAAGCTAATCGTCCAGAATTTAAAAATAAAATTGATGAACTGGCATGGAAAAAAGGGCTAGGCTACATAGATGGTAATTATGATGGATTTACAAATATATCTGGCGCGAATAGTCATCCACATCATATTTATTTGCAACTGTTATCTGAGACTGGCATTCTCGGATTTTTTATAATTATAGGGCTCTTCATCTTTTGTTTTTTAAAAATATTTACCAAGATACAAATTTATTATAAATGCATAATTCTTAGTATAGTAATAAATTTATTTCCGTTCACTCTTTCTGGTAATTATTTTAATAATTGGCTATCTATATTATTTTTTTTTCCTATCGGTTTTCTTTACATAAAAAATACCAATAAGATTTAATGTAATGATTAACCTTTATAAAAAAAAATTTTTCTACCAAAATAATGTTTTTTTTTTCTCAGTATCTTTTCTTATTTGCGTAATATTTTATTCACTAGAAGGTTTAATAAAAATAGATAGATTTTATCACCCGGATTCTTATCATTATCTGCATTTTAATGATTTGGGGCTTTTTAGTATAAACTTAAAAAATGTATTAGGTAATGGGTATTATATAACATCTTTTTTATTAAAATATAATTATTTTGGATTAATAATTATAAATTTCATTCTTTATTCTTTGACTAACTTATTAATCTACAAATTTATTTTTAAAAGATACATTTTCAATCTAAAAAATAAAAAATTATATTGTTTATTTTTTTTATTATTTTTAGATCCATATAGAATTCATTTGGCTTGTCATGTTTTAAAAGAAACATTTCTAATATTTATTATGGTTTTGATTATTACTTTAAATATTAAATTAGTTAAAATTCTGATGCTTTTTTTTTTAGAAATATTTAGAGCAGGTTCAATAATTTATATTTTTATTTTTTTTAAATTTTCGCATTTAAAAATAATTTTTTTTTTAACATTAATATCTAGTATAATTATAACTGTCTCATTTTTTGTTGAACCTTATTTTTTTGAGAAAGTTAAATTTTTTTTTGAGAAATTATTTAATCATCTAGAAGTGTATCATTATAGAGATATGTCCAACAGAGACTATGATCATATTAGCACGTTTAAAGATTATAATTTTATTCAAGGATTTTTATTAAAAAATCTTACGTGGCCATTAATGTTTTTAAGTGGGACATTTATTTTTTTTGTATCATCAAAATTATTTCAATTTTTGGGAATTATAATTATTATTAATCATATTTTAGTTTATTATATTTCTAAAAAAACTTTTATTAATTTAGGACTACTGGTGCTTGTCTTAACTATTAGCATGTACACATCAAGCTACACATCTATGTTTAGATATTCTTATCTAGCATTGTATTTTAGTATGGTTCTCTTTTTTTTAAATTTTGAAATAAAAAATTTTAATAAAAAAAATGCAATTTTTTAAGATTAACAATATTACCCAACATATAATTAATTTTATCAAAAAATATGTGCTGAGTAATTATTTATTAAAAATATAAATGAAGTATAAAAAAATATGCAATTTTTGTAAAAAAAAACTTCATAAAGAATTCTATGTTTATAATTATTTAAATAGTAAATTAGATGGAAGAATTTATGAATGCAAAGTTTGTGACGCTATTATTAATTTAAGCCCACAAAAAAAACTTTATAAAAATCAAGATAGTACAAATTATAATTTAAAAAAAAATATTTTTTTTTATCTAAAACAAGTTTTTTTATTAATATATATTATTAAGCTGAATAGGTTTTTTTTTAACAAAAAAAAAGTATTAGATTATGGTTGTGGATCTGGTGAGTTAGCTAGTTTATTAAGTTTTGTTTTTAAACGTAATTATTTTTATACTTGCGACGTTTTCAAATTAGAAAAAAAATTTATTCCAAATATTAAAAAACATTATTTATTAAATTCTAATAAATTTCTAAATCAAAAGTTCGATATAATTATTATGAGGCATGTTTTTGAACATCTGATAGAACTTAAAAAGTTTGTGAATAAAATAAAATATAATTTGAGAAACAATTCAAGTCATTTAATGATTGAAGTACCAAATATAAATAGTATATGGAGAAAAATTATGAATAGAAGGTGGCCAGGTTATTTCTATCCTTATCATAATTATGTATTTTCAAAAAAATTTTTAAAAAACTTTTTTTTAAAGAATGGCTATAAAATAACTAGTGAAATTAGATTTGAAGCTCCAATTTTTGGTACTTTTTTTTTAACTTTTGGCTTAAATAGATTTTGTTGTAAAATTTTTTCAATACTTATCTATCCATTGCAATATTTAATTTCAAAAATATTTTCAAGCTCTGAGTCAATAATGATTATAGTGAGAAAGAATAGTGATTAATATTCTAAGTTATTTTTTTAATAATTTATCAAATTTAATTTTTTTTATTTTAATTCCCACAATATATGAAAAAGTTTTTTTTCTAAATTATTCAATTGCATCAGGATTTTTTAGTTTTATAGTTTTTTATCATTTTTCCAAAAGAAAAATAATTCCTGAAAAGTTATTTTTAACAATTAGTCTATTATTTTTGCTATTAAGTATTAAAATCGAAGTAGATATAATTCTGATTTGGATATATTCTTTTTTACTTATTTTTTCAGACTATTTTTTCTCACAAAGAAAAATTAAAGTTACTAATTTTTTTTTTAAAATTCTTTTAATGTTATCAAGTTTACTTCTATACAAAAGTTTTTTGTCTCCAGAATATGTATTAAAAATAAAAATAATTTTAATTTTAATTTTTTTTTTAATTTTTTATATGTTTTTTAAAAATTCTAAAGTAACTTTACTTAAAATTAATTCTCCAGTGCTTTATAATTTTTACACTTGTTCAATTTATTTTTCGTCTTTATTTATAATAACAATAATAATTCAATCAGAAATTTTAAAAATAGTTTATATATCATTGCAAATTTTAATAGGAACGCAGCTAAAGATTTTTGATATGGAGATTAGAAATATTAATTTTAAGTATTTTAATCTATATTATACGTTTACTTTTATTAGTCTTATTTATTTAATTATTATTAGTATTTATGTAAATTCTTATAATTTATTCATATTTTGTTTATTAACTTTTGCTGCATTACATTTTGCTAAAAAAAAATTTATAAAGTCATAATTTCCTATAATATTTTTATATATAGTTATTATTATTGTAATAATAAACGTTTATAATTACTTTTCGTTAACCTTTATAAAATTTTATCTAATTTGTTTATGGCAGAAAATAATAAAATTGGAATAATTGGAATAAGAGGTTTGCCAGCAAGATATGGTGCCTTTGATGCATTTGTCGACCAACTTGTAAATTCAGAACAGGGGAAAAAGTTAACATTTTATGTTGCCTGCGAACCTTTTTATAAAAAATTTTTTTATAAAAATGAAAATGTATCAAGAGTTTTTTTTTATCGAGGGAAAGGATTTTTAGTTTTATTTAGTTACTTTATAAATATTATTTTTTTTTTTTTTTATGGTGTGAAAGTTTTTTATTTTTTTGGTTATGGGTTTTCAGTTTTTTTTCCATTAATTAAATTATTTGGCTGTAAAGTAATTTGTAATCCAGATGGAATAGAATGGAAAAGGCCAATAGGAAAATTAAAAAAAATTTACTTTAGATTTTGTCAGAAATTATTATCTAATTCAGATATAATTATTTTCGACTCGGTAGTCATAAAAAGATATTATAAAATTAATTATAATATTAATGGTTTTGTCTCATACTATCCTTCAGTATTTGAAGGGCTTCCTGTTATTAAAAATAAAAAAAATATAGATCGCTTTTATATTCTTGGAAGATTATTGGAGGAAAATAATGTTGAGATAATTGTTAAATCTTTCATCGATAATTCTATAAATAAGAAGCTATTTATAATTGGTCCGACTAATTCTTTTTTTAAAAAAAAAATTTTACCTATTATTAAAAATAATAAAAGTATCGTCTATTTAGAGGCTATTTATGATAAAAATAAATTATATAAAATCTGCGGTTTATGTGATTATTATATTCACGGTCATAGTGTTGGTGGAACTAACCCAACATTAATAGAGGCAATTAATTTAAAAAAGAAAATAATTGCTTTTAAAACTTATTTTAACAAAGAAATCTTAGGTGATAATGCTATTTATTTTAAATCTAAAGATGATCTAGATAAAATATTAAAATTAAACAAATACAGTTTTCTACAGGAAGTAAATTATCAGAGTAAATTTGAAAAAAAAACTATAAATGAATTTTATTTAAGTTTTGCATCAAATAAGTAATTAACTAATTAAATCTTTAACTATCTATATTGTAATTAAACACCAAAAAAAAACCTAACCTAATAGTTTCAAATTTTAAAACACTATGGATCCTCAAAATCATGATATTTAATCGTAAGCTTTTAAGTTAAGATTTTTTTTTGAAATAAGATCTATTTACCTAATGCTTTTCAAAGAATTCAATCTTTACAAACATTAAATATCTATATAGAAAGTCTTGCCTGGTGATTATTGCAAAGGAGTAACACCCGATCCCATTCCGAACTCGGCAGTTAAGCCCTTTTGCGCCAATGGTACTTTGTCTTAAGGCACGGAAGAGTAGGTCGTTGCCAGGCTTTATAAATTGAAATGCATATTTTTATTACGGGGATAGCAGGTTTTTTAGGCTCTAACCTTGCTGAATATTATTTAAAGAAAAATTTTAAAGTTTCCGGTTGTGATAATCTTGTTGGCGGAAACTTAGATAATATCGATCTAAAAAAAATAAATTTTTTCGAAGCGAATTGTGAAGATTTTGAAATGATGAAAAAAATTACAAAGGATGTGGATATTTTGTGTCATGCAGCAGCTTATGCTCACGAAGGATTATCAAGTTTCTCTCCTGTTTTGATAACTAATAACAATGTAACAGGCTCAGTATCTGTATTTACCGCCGCCATTGTTAATAAGGTAAAACGAATTGTTTATTGTTCTTCAATGGCAAGGTATGGAAATATTAGCATTCCATACAAAGAAGACGATGTATTAAAGCCAGTGGATCCTTATGGAGTTTCAAAAGTTGCTGCAGAAAATATATTAAAAATATTAAGCAGTACCCATAAAATTGAATATAATATTGCTGTCCCGCATAACATAATAGGACCAAAACAAAAATATGACGATCCTTATAGAAATGTAGTTGCTATTATGATTAATCTTATGCTGCAAAAAAGAAATCCAATTATTTATGGCGATGGAAATCAAAAAAGGACTTTTTCAGATATTGATGACTGTTTATATTGTTTAGATAAGTTGCTAACAGATCCTAATGTTATTTCGCAAGTTGTAAATATAGGGCCAGACGAAGAATATATAAGTATAAATGAACTATACTATTTATTAAGTAATAAACTAAAATTTAATTTAGAACCAAAATATCTTGAAGAACGTCCCAATGAAGTTAAAGCAGCAACATGTTCATCTGATAAAGCAAGAAAGATCTTGGGTTACAAAACAAGCGTTACTCTACACAAATCCCTTGATAAAATGATAAATTATATTAGAGAAAATGGGACTAAAAGTTTTAAATATAATTATCCACTAGAAATTAATAATGAATTTACTCCTATCTCGTGGAAACAAAAGCTGTTTTAGTTAAAAATTAAATGCTATAAAAATAATATGAAAGTCGTAAGCTCATTAAAATCTTTAAAAAAAAGAGATATTAATTGTAAAGTTGTTAGAAGACGAGGAAAACTTTACGTAATTAATAAAAAAAAACCAAAGTTTAAAGCACGCCAAGGTTAACACTTTATGGATATAGGTTCTCAAAAAGAAACTTGGTCTAATTTTAAAAAGTTAACAGTATATATATCAGTCGCCGTTATTATTGTTTTGATTTTGATGGCTATTTTTTTACTATAGACTTTTGAGTTTAGTAACGAGCCTTTAGTTTTTTAAATTTTTTAACTCTTCTGGTATTTTCGTCTTTTTCTCTTTTTTTTCTTTCAGACGGTTTTTCAAAGTGACTTTTAATTTTTAGTAAGCGAAA
>Ga0114973_10000345_pt1 | contig 34706 bp, 27 predicted proteins | sample M_140807_MF_Meta_FD_87025 | JGI IMG/M metagenome (GOLD analysis project Ga0114973, IMG submission 87025) | Freshwater microbial communities from Lake Montjoie, Canada to study carbon cycling - M_140807_MF_MetaG | ecosystem: Environmental > Aquatic > Freshwater > Lake | place: Lake Montjoie... | reverse complement strand
CGGTGGAGAAGGTCATCGAGAAGACCGTGACCAACCCGGTGCTGGTGGAGAAGCTCATCGAGCGCGACGTCGAGTACGTCAACGAGCGGATCGTCGAGCGGCCGGTCGAGACTCGGGTCGAGAAGATCGTCGAGAAGCCGGTGTACGTCGAGGTCGAGCGGATCGTCGAGAAGCCGGTTGAGCGGATCGTCGAGATCGTCGTCGAGAAGCCGGTGATCGTCCATAAGTACGTCGAGCGGCAGGTCGAGCGGGTCGTCGAGCACGGCGCGGACGAGGTCACCGTCAGCCGGCGGTCCGTGGGCAAGGCCTCTGAGGTCCAGGCCACGTTCGTCGACCGCGAGGCCCGCGAGGTCGAGTGGGTCGAGCGCGCCACCGGTGAGCATCCCGATGATGACATCGTCGGCGATGAGTCGACGGTGTTCCGGGCCAGCGAGTCCTACGTCGTGGATCCGAAGTCCGACGATCCCCGGCACCGTCGCTGACGGCTGCGAGTACAGGCATGACGCCGGGGCGGTCGAACCCCCTCCCGCCCCGGCGTCATCTCACCTCAACAAGTTCATCGCACGAATCCCCACCGAATACCTCTGACCAACCGAAATAAATTAGGAGATTGTTGTGACGCGAATCGTGCCGCTGCGAGTCCCACTCGCCCTCGGCGGAATGTTCATCGTGGCCAGTTCCGCGCTTTTGAGCGCCCCTCTGGTGAGCGCCGCCCCGTCGAGCGACGCGGTGTCCACCATCAACGACCGCTACAGCACCTTTGGCGGGGAAAGCTCGCTGCTCGGTTCGCCGGTCGGCGAGGCCGTCGACGTGCCCGGTGGCGCTGAGCGCGATTACCAGGGCGGTTCCATCTTCTACTCGAAGGACACCGGCGCGCATGTGATGTACGGCGTGATCCTGGACCGCTACAAGGCCCTCGGCGGCCCCGGCACCAGTGGCCTCGGGTTCCCGACGAACGATGAGACCGGCACCGGCGACAGCGTGGGTCGCTTCAACGACTTCTCCGCACCCGAGGGCGCCGCCATCTACTGGAGTCCCCAGTGGGGCGCATCGGTGATCAAGGGCCGCGTGCTTGAGGCCTGGCGTCAGTCCGGTGCCATCACCGGGCCGTTCGGCTATCCCAGCGCCGACACCTCGATTGCAGACGGCGTTCAGACCGGCAAGTTCGTCGGACCCGAAGGTACTGAGATCCAGTGGTCTAAGGCCGCCGGACTCGTCACCATCCCGGCCGCCCTGGCCACCAAGATCCCCGGGTTCGGCTCCACAGCGCCGACTGCAGAAGGGACCACGTCCATGAGCAAGCCCACCACCTCGGTGACCGCCGATCCTGGCGTCAAGAAGAAGGGCTTCAACTGGTTGTGGCTCTTGCTCGGCATTCCGCTGGTCGCGGGCCTGGGTTGGTTGCTGCGGCGCAAACCCGCCGAGGTTGTTCCGGTGAAGGTCGCTGAGCGTGCCCCGGTGGTCAAGCCGACCCCGCCGCCTGCTCCCCGGCCGGCACCGGTGGTCAAGGCTCCGCCGCCGCCGCCGGCCCCCCGGCCCGCGCCGGTGGTCAAGGCTCCGCCGCCACCGCCAGCTCCTAAGCCGGTGACGCCGCCGCCAGCCCCCCGGCCGCTGCTGTCGGAGCCGCCGAAGGCGACCATCCGCACCGAGGCCTCGGATCACGATCTGTCGACCGTGGTGCGGTACGAGGAATCATCTGCGGCCACCGAGGCCGTCCAGGTCACCTATGAGAACAACGCCGTCGGAGATCAGCATTCGAGCGTTGCCGACAAGAGCGACTCCGTCCCCGACTAGCCGCACGCGCGGTCATCGAGGACTCGCTCGACAGGCTGCCGTCAGAGCAGCCGCCACTAGGGAGAGAGAAGTAGATGGGTAATTTGGACTGGCTGCTGGGCATTGTCGGCGGCCTGATTGGCGGCAACGCTGCCGGGGCGGCCAAAAACAGCCTCGGCACCGCTGGAAACAGCGTCGCCGGTGCTCTCGGCGGCGCACTGGGTGGAGGACTGCTCGGCAACGTGCTGGGCTCCGGTGGCGACATCGCCCAGATCGCCGGTTCGGTGGGCGGCGGCGGCGTCGTCGGCGCCATCTTGACGGCCATCGTCGGCGCAGTCATGAAGGGCCGCAAGTAAGCTCCACTGCCTACACAGCATCATCGGCACCCGGCTTTCGCGCATCCGCGCGGCGCCGGGTGCCGTTTTTTATGCAGAACTCTTCAGAGGCTCGCTACGGAAGCCGGCCGTAGAACATCGTCATGTCCTCACCGCGCTCCCAGTGTTCGAACCACGTCGCGGCCCACTCGGGAAGCGGCTGATTGTCGTGGTCGTAACCGGGCATGACGGACGCAACGACACCACGGAGCATCGAGAGTCGTTGGCGGCCTGGCACACTGACGAAGGGATTGCCCGGAAGTATCGCCAATTTTCGGGTCATAAGTGATCCGTAATAAGGCGCATTGGATTCTCCCGGCACCTGGCTGCGGAACTCCCGCAGCAGCATCTGGAATCCCCGGCTGACGTGACGCACCATCGGCACAAATGAGCGCACCTTGTACATCGGGTCGCCGACCACGTGGTCGTAGACCATCACCGCGGAACTGCGGTGCTCGACCTCTTCACAAAAGTGCCACAGGCACAACGAGGCGACTCGGGCGTCCCCATCGCCGAACAGACTCTCCCGGTTGTCGATGATCATCTTGAAGAACGGGGTGAACGTCCCTTCCAACACAGCGGCATAGGCCAGCAGGTAACGAAGATCATTGTCCCGGTGCATGACGTCGTAGTGTTGAACAGACCTGTCCAGTGCCGTCTGCAGGCCCGGGTATCGGGTTATCAGCGCTTTGACATGGCGACGGTGACACGCCGTGTGCACCGACTCCTGTTGGAGGAACAACCGGGCTTCCTGCGCCACCTCGGGATCAGTGATGACGGCGTCGGCATCCTTCATCGTCTTAACCAGATACCGTTCCAGACCGATCGCCCAGAACGACAAGGCATTGATGAAGACCGAGAACTCGGGGTTCGCACGGTTCCACAGGAATTCCACGCCGTCGAAGGTGAATGGGATGTGCCGAACAACCAGGTCACTCATGACCACCACGGTAAAATATGAGCTACTACTCATGTCAACTCCGCTTACCGCCGAGGAGCGTCCGTGCCGGATTCAAGAGTCCGCAAACCCCGCCGAGCAGCCGATTCGCGGCGGCGAACGCCGTCTCAGGAGCGGTCGGTGGAACTGGTCGCCAAGCTCCTTGAGGCCACCGCTCAGGTTCTCGGCGAGGTAGGCCTGCAGGCAACCAGCACCAACAAGATCGCGGCGCGCGCCGGCGTCGCGATCGGATCGATCTATCAGTACTTCCCCAACAAGCAGGCTCTGATCGACGCACTACTCGATGACAGGTTGCACAGATTGGCGGCCCTGACTGCCACCCAGATGCACGCGATGAGCGCGACCTCGTATCCAGAGGCAGCCGAGGCCATATTGCGCGCCGCCATCGCCTTCTGCGAAGCAGAACCGGAACTCACCGCCCTGCTCGCCGCCCGCACCGCCATGCCCCGGCCCGGTTCCCGCGATCGGGAGCTCTACCAGCGTGGCCACGATATCGCCCGCGCCTACCTACTGGCCCACGCCAACGATCTCGCCCTTGACGACATTGAACTCGCTGCGACGATCTCCACGCGCGTGGTCGGCAACTTCGCACCCTGGATCGCACTGTCAGTGACCGACGATCGCGACCGCGAGCGATTCATCGCCGAGGTGGTCCGAATGCTCTCCGACTGGATCGGCTGGGGCCCGCGATCGACTCAGGTCAGCGGATAGCGGGGCCCACTGGGTCGGGGCTTGGGGCACCGATGATCGCCAGGTCAGAGGCGTCGGGGGCGACGGGATCCGTCGATTCGGGCGTTGGCCACGGCTGCGGAACGGGCCGTTGACGCACCAACTGCGGCCACCAGAACCAGCGGCCCATCAACGCCGCGATGGACGGCGTCATGAAGGACCGGATCACCAGGGTGTCGAACATCAGACCAAGACCGATGGTCGTGCCTACCTGAGCAAGGATTTTCAGCTCACTAAACCCCATCACCGCCATCGTCACGGCGAAGACCAGGCCGGCCGAGGTCACTACCGAGCCGCTGCCGCCCATGGCCCGGATGATCCCGGTGTTCAGACCGGCTCCGATCTCCTCCTTGAACCGTGCCACCAGCAGAAGGTTGTAGTCCGAACCCACCGCCAGCAGGATGATCACCGACATCACCAGCACCATCCAGTGCAGCGGTTGCCCCAGCAGGTCCTGCCAGATCAGGACCGACAACCCGAACGAGGTGCCCAGCGAGATCACCACGGTGCCCACGATCACGGCTGCGGCCACCACGCTGCGCGTGATGATCAACATGATGACGAAAATCAGCGCGAGCGCCGAGACCCCGGCGATCATCAAGTCATAGTTCGCGCTGTCCTGCATGTCCTTGAAGCTGGCCGCGGTACCCGCCAGGTAGATCTTCGAACCCTCGAGTGGGGTGCCCTTGATAGCCTCGAACGCCGCACTCTTCAGCGTGGCGATGTGGCTCAGGCCCTCCGGCGACATCGGGTCACCCTCATGGGCGATGATGAACCGCACCGCTTTTCCATCCGGCGACAGGAACATCTTCATACCGCGCTTGAAGTCCGGGTTGTCGAACACCTCGGGCGGCAGGTAGAACGAGTCGTCGTTCTTGGACTCGTTGAATGCCTTACCCATCGCGCTCTGGTTGTCCTGCATGGCCGCCATCTGGTCATACATCCCGCTCTGCGTGCTCTGCATCGTCAGTTGCATAGTCCGCATGGACGTCATGGTGGCGATCATCGGCGGCATCAATGTGCGCAGCTGCGCGGTGAGCGTGTCGAGTTGAGCGAGGCTGGGAATCAGAAGCTGGATGTCATCGGTCATCGTGTCGACGCCGTCGATGGTGTCGAACACCGACCGGATGGACCAGCAGACCGGGATGTCGAAACAGTGCGGCTCCCAGTAGAAGTAATTGCGGACCGGTCGGAAGAAGTCATCGAAGTCGGCGATGTGGTCGCGCAGATCAGCGATGTCGTTCGCCGTCAGGTTCATCTTGCCGACCATGTCGTGGGTGACGGCGTTGAGTTGGCCCATCAGCTCATACATCTGCGACATGTTGTCGATGGTGGCCTGCAGATCATCGCCCTGCTTGAGCATGTCCTTCATCCGGTCGTCCAGGAAGGACTGGTTTAACGCCTGGGTGGTGCCCTGCATGCCGAGCATGAACGGGATCGAGCTGTTCTCGATCGGGCTGCCGAGCGGTCGGGTGATGGTCGTCACCCGACCGATGCCGGGCTGTCGGAACATGGCCTTGGCAACGCGGTCGATCACCAGGAAGTCCGCCGAGTTGCGCAGATCGTGATCGCTCTCGATCATCAGCAGTTCCGGGCTCAGCCGCGCCGACGGAAAATGCCGTTCGGCGGCCGCAAAACCCTGCGCGGCCGGAATGTCATCCGGCAGGTAATGCCGATCGTTGTAGTCGGTTCGGTAGCCGGGCAGTGCCAGCAGACCAACCAGCGACAGCGCAACCGTCCCGATCAGAATCGGGCCGGGCCAGCGAACCACTGCTGCGCCGATGCGGCGCCAGAACCGTTCCCGCATAGCACGTTTGGGTTCCAGCGCGCCAAAATGACTGGCGACCGTCACCACGGCCGGTCCGAGCGTGAGTGCCGCGGCCACCACGACGACCATGCCGATCGCCAGCGGTACGCCCATTGATTGGAACATCGGACTGCGAGTGAAGTGCAGACAGAACATCGCACCCGCAATCGTCAGACCCGATCCGAGGATGACATGGGTGGTTCCGTGGAACATCTCGTAATAGGCGGCTTCGCGGTCCCGCCCCTTGCCTCGCGCTTCCTGGTAGCGGCCCAACAGGAAGATCGCGTAGTCGGTGCCGGCGGCGATCGCAACCATGGTCAGCAGGTTCACCGCGAACGTCGACAAACCGATCAGGTGGTAGTGCCCGAGGAGTGCCACCACTCCGCGGCCGACCGCCAACTCGAGGAACACCATGGCCAGTGCGAGCACCACCGTCACGATGGACCGGTAAACGAAAAGCAGCATCAACAAGATCACGCCGAACGTCAGCATCGTGATCAATTGCAGGCTGCGGTCACCGGCGATGTGAGTATCGGCAATCAGCGCAGCCGGTCCGGTGACGTATGTTTTGACGCCCGGCGGCGCGGGCACACTGTCCACGATGGTCTTGGTGGCTTCCACCGACTCGTTGGCCAGGCCCTCGCCCATATTGCCGGCCAGATAGACCTGAACGTAGGCGGCCTTGCCGTCGGAACTCTGCGAACCGGCCGCCGTCAACGGGTCTCCCCAGAAGTCCTGGATGTGCTCGACGTGGGTGGTGTCGGCATTCAGCTTCTGGATGATGTCGTCGTAGTACCGATGGGCCGACTCGCCGAGTGGCTCAGTGCCCTCGAGGACGACCATGACCGCGGTGTTGGACTTGAACTCGCCGAAGACCTCGCCGATCCGGTTCATCGCGATGGTTGACGGGGCGCTCTGGTCGGCCATCGGAACCGACTGTTCCTGGCCGACCACCTCAATCTGCGGCACCGCGGTGTTGGTGACGACGGCCAGGGCAAGCCAGCCGATGATGATCGGTATCGACAGCAGCCGGATCCAGTGCGCGATGTGCGGCCGGGCGGGGCGCCCCACTGATTCCGGCGGCTGCTTCCGGGACAGCGTGATCATCCGGATTTGACGAGGCAGAAGGTTTGGGCGTTGACCCCGGTCGAGGTCTTCTCATCTTTGACCACGCCGTCGACGGTGATCCGGCAGCCGATGGTGTCGCTGTCGCCCTGAGCGACGATATTGGCGGCCGCCGCCGGCGCGGTGGTGCTCAGTTCCAGTGTCCACGGCAGCGTCACATCACGGGCGATCTGCGGTTCGGCATCGAGGTCGAGGTAATTCACGGTGGCCACGGTGCCCGGGGGGCCGAAGATCTCGTAGGTGACCTTCTTGGGATTGAACGGCTCCGGGTCACTGGCCAAACCACTACCCGGACGGGTGAGCTCGCTTTTGCCGAAGATGCCGTGCAGCCGGTCGACCGCGAACGCGGCCACCACCAACACCAGCGCGATCACCAACGGCATCCAGATGCGTCGCAGTCCCTTCACCAACCAATAACCGAGGCTGCGCCGGGTCTTCTTGGGCACGGCATCGCTGCCGGCCTTCGTGGGCGCGGCGTCACGCCTACGGAACCGCTTCGACTTCGGTGCCGGGTCCGGATCCGACGGGCCGCGGTGCGCGCCGGGGCGGTCTGTCGCAGCGCCGGCCGGGCTGTCCACTGTCACGCCCGGCTCCCTTCCGCGCCGCCCGGCGCGCTGTGCTGTAGGTCGATGCGGCAGGGGTTGGAGAACCTGCGTGCCACTGCTACATAGTAGGGCTAACAGTTGCGCGACGCGAAACACCTGTGACACGCGTCATGCGTCCGTCATTCGACGGTGCCGGAAAGCCCCATGTCGTCGAGGGCACTGTGGGCCACCGCTGCCAACTCGTCTCGGGTGGTGGTGCACTCGGCGTTACTGAAGCCGATGGCGATCCAGACCCGACCGTTCACTCGCCCGGAAATCACCGGGTGGAAGATGCCATCGGCACGTCGAATGTCGCGGAACGTGATGCCCTGCTCGAACGGCAACAGGTACGTCGATGCCGCGTCACTGCCATCCGGCCGGTTGGTTGCCGGATCCAGCTCGCCGAGGTAGGAACAAGCCACCTCCTTGTCCTTGAGCACCATTCCCTCGAGTCTGCGCACCGCACTCTGCGGTACGAACGGCACCAGCGGCAGTGGGCCCAGCAATTCGTTGCCTTCCTCGCCGAGGCGCTGCAGCGCTTCTTTGAATTTCACTCGCGCACCCGACAGGTCTGTAGTGACCTCGTCTGGATCAACCGTGAACGTCACATTCGTCAGCGCATTCGCCCGGGTGTCCCCCGGCGTGCGCTCGCTGATCGGGATCGAGATGTTCACCATCCCGTCCTCAGCCAGCCAACCGAGACCCTTTCCGCATCTGACTCCGAACCCCAGCAGCAGTGTCGGACCGGACCCGCCGAGTTCACGGGCGCGCTTATCCCATTGCTCGACGTCGACCTGGATCGTCACCGAGGGGACGAAGACCTGCCGATCCAAGCCGGCCTGCGCAGGGATCGCAGCGGCTTTCTGCCGAACCGCGGCGGTGCCGTCCTTGCGGGCCAGCCGAAGGGCGCCCAGTACAGACTTGGCGACCTCGGGTAATCCGCGAATCAGCACCCGCACGTCTTCCCGCACCGCCTGGAATCTCGTGCGTGAAGCCGGCGGCGGATAGCCCATGTCGTGAGTTATTCCGTTGGCGGCATCGGTGACAGCGATAACGGTGCCGCCACCGTCGGCGATGGTGTGCGAGACGATCAGCACGACGGCCGCACCGCCTTCGGTGAACGGCAGCACCGCCAATCTCCACGAAGGGCCGCGCTCGGGTTCGATGGGCACGACCGCCTGCTCGGCGGCCCACGCCCGAAAATCACTACGCGGCCTAGCCTTCGGTGCGATCTCGATATCGGGCAGACCAGGCCACGTGACCCACCTATCCCTGCCGAACAGCAACGGCGATCGTTCGATACGCCGGCCGAGAAGTCCTTTTCCGAGGTTGTGATGGAACCGGCGCAGGGCGACGAGGTCGACCTCGTGGTCATAAACCCAGCACCACCTGATCAGCGGATCACGACCGCGCGCGCGCAGTCCCAGGAATGATGCCTGGTCCATGTAGTCGAGGGTGTTGTCCACCTTGGCCACGGTAGTCGGACTCACTCGATCAGCCCCGACAGCCCGAAGTCCCCGAGCGCGCCGCCAAGAGCATCCAATAGCTGATCGATGGTCGTCGAGCCGTCGGCGTTGGCATGGCCGACACTGATGGACAACTGCCCCTGCACCCGGGCTCCGACCACCGGGAAGAACACACCGGCGTGCCGCCACAGGTGGGCTCGGTCGATCCGCTCGCACATCCGAACGGCGAAGTAGTCGGCGTCAGTGCCATCGGGACGGTTCACCGCCGGATCCAACAACCCCAGATTGGAACTACCGATCAGCCGGCCGCCCACCACCATGTTCTCAACGCGGCGGGCGAGGGCCTTGGGTACCACCGGAACCAGCGGCAGTGGCCCCACCAGCTGGTTTCGTTCCTCGCCCTGGGTGGACAGCGCGGCTTTCAACGCTGCGCGAACACCCCGCAGATCGCTGACGACCTCAGTGGGGTGTGCTGTCAACCGCACCGCGGTGAGCGCGTTACCCCGGGTATCTCCCTCGGTTCGCTCGCTGACGGGCACTGACAACGTCACCGTGCCGTCAGCTTCCACCCAATCCAGCCGCATACAAAGCCTGGCGACCAAACCCAGGAACAGCGAATTGCCGGTCCCACCGAGGCTTTCCGCGCATTCATCCCACTGGCGGGCGTCGAGGTAGGCCGTGACTGAGGGCACAGTCACCACCTCGCGGGGGTCCTCTACGGAGCTGGCGGCCTTGCGCCTGCCGGGCGACGCAGGAGCACCGCCACTGCGAGCAACTCGCACCGCAGCATTAAGCGCCCGGGCCATCTCCGGTAGTGCTCTGACCGTGGCGCGCGAATCTTCCAGCAGCACTTGTCTTTTCGGCACAAAACGACCATCCGGGTAACCGAGATTCCGGGTCACCCCCTTAGCCGCATCGATGACCGACACGGCGATACCGACACCGTCGGCAACAGTGTGCGAGACCACCAGGGTCACGGCTGTTTCACCGCCCGCGAAGGGCTGCACGGCCAGCCGCCATGACGGCCCGAATTCCGGATCGATCGGCCACGCGGCCTGCTCGTCGGTCCAGGCGGTCAACTCGCTGCGGGGCCGAGCGGCCGTGGCCACGACGACGTCGGGCGGGCCTGCCCAGGCGATCCACCGGTGCCGGCCGAACGGCAGTGGTGAGCGTTCGATTCGGCGACCCAGAATTCCGTATCCGAGGTTGCGGTGGAACCGTCGCAACGCACCCAGGTCGACGTCGTGACTATAGATCCAGGTGTACTGGATCACCGGCCCGTGGCCAAGTGCACGCAGGCCGAGGAAGGACGCCTGGTCGGTGTAGTCGAGCGTGTTGTCCACAGCAGCAATCGTAGGTGCGGAGCTACTTCTCGGGCTTGTGATCCATGCCCGACTCTTTGCGTTGTTGCGCGGTGATGGGAGCGGGTGCGTCGGTGAGCGGATCCACACCACCACCAGACTTGGGGAACGCGATCACGTCCCGGATCGAGTCCGCCCCGAACAGCAACGCGGTGATCCGATCCCAGCCGAACGCAATACCGCCGTGCGGCGGCGCTCCGAAGGTGAAGGCGTCAAGCAGGAACCCGAACTTCTCGTCAGCCTCGGCAGCATCGATTCCCATCACCGAGAACACCCGCTCCTGGGTGTCTCGCCGGTGGATACGGATCGATCCGCCGCCGATCTCGTGGCCGTTGCAGACGATGTCGTAGGCGTCGGCGAGCACCGCACCCGGATCGGTGTCGATGACGTCCGCGTACTCGGGCTTGGGCGCGGTGAACGCATGATGTACCGCCGTCCACGCACCGGTACCCACTGCGACGTCACCGGCCGCGGTCGCATCATCGGCAGCTTCGAACAGCGGCGGGTCAACGATCCACACGAATGCCCACGTGTCGGCATCGATCATGTCAAGTCGTCGGGCGATCTCTGCCCGCGCGGCACCCAGCAGCGCACGCGATGTCCTGACGGATCCTGCCGAAAAGAACACGCAGTCACCGGGTTTCGCGCCGACGTGCGCGGCGAGTCCGGCACACTCAGCGTCAGAGAGGTTCTTGGCAACCGGCCCGCCGAGGGTGCCGTCCTCGCCGATGAGCACATAGGCCAGTCCCCTGTGGCCGCGCTGTTTGGCCCAGTCCTGCCAGCCGTCGAGAGTCCGGCGGGGCTGTGACGCACCACCCGGCATCACCACCGCGCCGACATACGGCGACTGGAAAACTCGAAACGGTGTGGCGGAGAAGTACTCGGTGCACTCGACGAGTTCGAGGCCGAAGCGTAGATCCGGCTTGTCCGATCCGAACCGGCGCATGGCATCCGCGTAGGTCATCCGCGCGATCGGCCGCGCTAGCTCATAGCCGATCAGCATCCACAGCGCGGCCAGGATCTCCTCGGCGACGGCGATCACGTCGTCGGTGTCGACGAAGCTCATCTCCACGTCGAGTTGGGTGAACTCGGGTTGGCGGTCGGCGCGGAAGTCCTCATCGCGGTAACAGCGCGCGATCTGGTAGTAGCGCTCCATGCCGGCCACCATGAGCAACTGCTTGAACAACTGCGGGCTTTGCGGCAGGGCATAGAACGAGCCGGGCTGCAGCCTGGCCGGAACCAGGAAGTCGCGCGCCCCCTCCGGTGTGGAGCGGGTCAACGTGGGTGTCTCGATCTCGACGAAGTCGCGTGCGGCCAGCACCCCGCGGGCGGCGGAGTTGACCCGCGAGCGCAACCGAAGGGCGTCACCCGGTCCGCCGGCGCGGCGCATATCCAGATAGCGGTATTTCAGCCGGGCCTCCTCGCCGGCCGCCTCGTCGAGTTGGAAGGGCAGCGGTGCACTCTCCCCCAGCACCGTCAGCGATGTCGCGTTGACCTCGATGTCACCGGTGGCGATATCTGAATTGGCGTTGCCCTCCGGCCGGATCTCGACCACACCGGTGACCGCGACGCAGAACTCCGCGCGTAGGCGGTGCGCCTGCTCGAGTACTCCGGCATCTCGGAAGACCACCTGGGTAATCCCGCTTACATCACGCAGGTCAATGAAGATCACTCCGCCGTGGTCGCGGCGGCGGGACACCCAGCCGGCCAGGGTGACCCTTTGCCCTGCGTCGGAGGCCCGCAACGAACCGGCGGTATGGCTGCGCAGCACTGACACTCCTCGACAGGGGGGACCGACCGGGCAAGTCTATGGATCGCGCCGATCGTGGTGACGACCAACACCCGCAAACGCCACCCGCAAACACAATTGTGGCAAGCTGTTTGAGATTGTTCATCGGCCGATCAGCGGCAGCATCAAGGAGCGCAGATGACCTTCAACGAAGGTATGCGGATCGACACCAGCACCACGCGATCCAGCGGCGGAGGCCGAGGCGGCCGTGGCATTGCGGTGGGTGGCGGGCTCGGCGGACTGGCGATCATGCTGTTGGCGCTGTTCCTCGGGGTCGATCCAGGCCAGATGGCGATGCCCCAGCAGCAGATGGGACCGAGTCAGTCCCAGCCGGGGTTCGATCTGGCCCAGTGCCGGACCGGCGCAGACGCCAACAAGTTTGCCGAATGCCGGGTGGTGGCCACCGGGAACTCCCTCGACGGGATTTGGGCGCAGCAACTGCGCGGCTACAAGCGGCCGAAAACTCAGCTGTTCAAGGGCAGTGTGCAGACCGGATGTGGTCCGGCCACCAGCGATGTCGGTCCGTTCTACTGCCCGGCCGACCAGACGGCCTACTTCGATGTCGATTTCTTCAACGTGCTCAAGACGGAGTTCGGATCCAGCGGCGGCCCCCTGGCACAGGAATACGTGGTCGCCCACGAGTACGGCCACCATGTGCAGAACCTGCTCGGCAACCTCGGCCGCGCGCAGCAGGGCGCCCAGGGCGCCACCGGCGGCGGGGTCCGCTCCGAACTTCAGGCCGACTGTTATGCCGGGGTGTGGGCGCACTACGCGGCCATCACCAAGCAACAGGGCACCGACGTGACGTATCTGGAACCGTTGAGCGACAAGGACATCGCCGACGCGCTCTCGGCGGCCGCGTCGGTGGGCGATGATCGGATTCAGAAGCAGACGACCGGCCGAGTCAACCCTGAGCAGTGGACGCATGGTTCCTCGCTGCAGCGCCAGAAATGGTTCACCGTCGGTTACCAGACGGGTGATGCCCAGAAGTGCGACACCTTCAGCGCCCGCGACCTAAACTGAAACCGGGCCTCAGAACCTCAGAACCTCAGCACCTCAGACAGATTCGTTCACCACGGCCGCAACGCGCACTGCACGCCACTGCCGCCCTGCTGGGACACCACGACCTGACCGTCAACGGCGATCTCGCAACGGAACTCGGGGTTCACCCGCAGTCCGCCACTGGCGCTGATGAACGCCCACTGGGTGGGGTTGGTCAACGTCGTCTGGAAGACCCATGGCGCGCCCGGGCCGACGGCGGTGCGAGCCAGGGGCATGAACAGCGGATCATTGGCTGATGCCTGGCTGGGCGGATCGGAAGTCACGTAGTAGATGTTGGCGGTCAGATCGCTCGTGGTGGTCACCGTGTAGGTGACCTGGTGGCCGACAGCCGGGTCGGCGCCCGCCGGTGGCGCGACGGGGACCCCGGCAAACAGCGCTGCGGCCGCCAGAACTGTCAGGTATCGCATAGTCGGCATATCGAACTCCGCCGTTGCGGCGTTACCTACCGGCCTCAGCCGGCATCACGCAGAACTGCGGGGCCCGGATGTGCCGGCAGCGCCTCGGCGTTGACCTGCTCGAACAACTCGATTGCTGACGCTATCGACTGGTCGACAAAGTAGGCCAGCCCGGCTCCGCTGGTCGGGCGGAATCGGTCCAGCACGGTGATTCCGACCAGAGCCGGATCGGACGAGTCGTGTACCACGGCCTCGGCCCCGCCACTGCCGGCTGTCCACCGGGTAGCCAGGCTTGTGAGCAGGTCACGCTTGGCCGCCGGATAGAAACGGTCCGGGGTGATGCTCAGTTGGACGTCATTGCGCGCCGCACCACTCACCTCGAGGTGCACGTGAAGGCGACCATTGCTGGCGTCCAGGCAGAAATCGGACTGGAAATCGACGAGAAAAAAGTACTCGTCATCGTGATGGCCGCGGAAATACCGGACACCCCTGGCGCGAAGGTACTCCTCGATCAGCGTGTTCATACCCGGTCAACGCCTCGGCATCGATGAGCGGTTCCCCGCCGAGGTTAAGAATTCAGTGAGCCTTCGCGCCGCACCGGAAACCCCGGTCAGGACAGCCGGGTAATCACGTCGGCAACAACCGCACTGACCGGCACATCGACCTGCTCGCCGGTGGAGAGGTCCTTGACTCCGATGGTTTCCGCCTCGATATCGCGGTCGCCGGCGATCAGGGCGATCACCGCACCCGACCGGTCGGCCGCCCGCAGTGCCGGCTTGATGCCGCGGTCGCCGTAGGCGAGGTCCACCCGGATACCGGCGCCGCGCAACTGGGCGGCCAACCGGGCGATCTCGAGTTTGGCCTGCTCCCCCAGTGGCACCCCGAACACCTCACATCGGCTGGCATCCCCGGCGGTCTTGCCCTCCGCGCGAAGCGCCAGCAGGGTGCGGTCCACACCCAGGCCGAAACCGATCCCGGAGAGATCCTGGCCGCCGAGTTGGGCCATCAGTCCGTCGTAGCGTCCGCCGCCGCCGATGCCGGACTGGGCACCGAGGCCGTCGTGGACGAACTCAAACGTCGTCTTGGTGTAGTAATCCAGTCCCCGCACCAGTCGCGGGTTGATGACATACGGCACACCTAATCCGTCGAGGTGGGCCAGCACCGTGTCGAAGTGCTGCTTGGCGCTGTCCGAGAGGTGATCGAGCATCACCGGCGCTTGGGCGGTCAACTCACGCACCTGCGGCCGCTTATCGTCGAGCACCCGCAAGGGGTTGAGCGCCGCTCGCGCCCGGGTGGCCTCGTCGAGCTCCAAGCCGAACAGGAAGTCCTGCAACAACTCTCGGTATTGCGCACGACAGGTGTCGTCGCCCAGGGAGGTGATCTCCAACCGGAATCCGTCCAGGCCCAGTGACCGGAAGCCGGCGTCGGCAATCGCGATCACCTCGGCGTCCAACGCGGGATCGTCGACGCCGATCGCCTCGATGCCGACCTGCTGAAGTTGGCGATAACGCCCGGCTTGCGGACGTTCGTAGCGGAAGAACGGTCCGGCATAACAGAGTTTGACCGGCAGCGCGCCGCGATCCAGACCGTGCTCGATCACCGCGCGCATCACGCCTGCGGTGCCCTCCGGGCGCAATGTCACCGACCGGTCGCCGCGGTCGGAGAAGGTGTACATCTCCTTGGACACCACGTCGGTGGACTCGCCCACCCCGCGGGTGAACAACGCGGTGTCCTCGAAGATCGGCAACTCGATATCGCCGTAACCGGCGCGACGTGCCACGGCCAGCAGTCCGTCGCGAACCGCGACGAACGCGGCGGAATCCGGTGGCAGGTAATCCGGCACGCCCTTGGGCGCCTGGAAGTCGCTCACAGCGGAAGTCCCTGGAGAAACGGGTTGGTGCGACGTTCCAGCCCGATCGTGGTGGACTCGCCGTGGCCGGGAAGAACCCGGGTGTCGTCGTCGAGCACGAGCAGTTTGGTGACGATCGAGTCGAGCAGATCCCGGCCGCTCCCACCGGGCAGGTCGGTGCGGCCGACGGACTGTTTGAACAAGGTGTCCCCGGTGAATGCCAGCGCACCGAATCCGGATTCGCCGCCGGCGTCGGGCACCCGGAACACGACCGATCCGCGGGTGTGCCCCGGGGTGTGGTCGACTGCCACGACGATGCCGCCGAAGTCGAGGGTGTCGCCGTCGCGGTCGAGTTCGACGATCTGTCGGGGTTCGCGGAACAGTGCGCCGAGGGCGAGTTGGCCGATTCGCGGTCCGAAGCCCTTGATCGGATCGGCCAGCATGAATCGATCGGCGGGGTGGATGAACGCGGGGCATCCGTAGGTGTCAGCCACTTTCTGCGCCGACCAGATGTGGTCGATATGTCCATGGGTGAGTAGCACCGCGGCAGGGGTCAGGCGGTTCTCGTCGAGGATCCGTCGCAAGGTTCCCATCGCCCGTTGACCGGGGTCGACGACGATCGCGTCCGACCCCGCCCGCGGAGCCAGCACGTAGCAGTTACAGGCCAACATGCCGGCCGGGAACCCGGTGAGTAACACGGTTACCAGTGTCCCATTAGCGGGCTCCCAACCCACGGTTCGGGTGGGTCGCAGCCCCAGCTCACATGATCAACTGGCAGACTCGGGGAGCAATCCAGTGTGCGAATTTGGAGGATTACGCGGTGCCCAGCAACGAGGAACGACGCGAGACGGCCCAACGCAAGCTTGAGGAACAACTGGAAAGCAACGCGCGGCAGGACAGACAGCGACGCATCCTCACGGTGGCTGGGGCGGTCGTCGCCATCGCCGCCGCGGCAGCGGCGATCGTCACGTTCGTCGTGAAGGACAAGAATGCCGGCACCGACACCGCCGCGTCCGACACCGCAGCATCCACCTCGGCGGCACCCGCGACTACCGCGCCCCGCGGCGGCGATGGCCAGTTGCCGGCCTTCAAGGCTGCCGCCGATCTGGGCGCGAACTGCCAGTACCCGGCCGCTCAGAAAGCCAGCCGACAGGTCGATGCGCCGAAGTCCGGCAAAGTCCCGACCGATCCGGCGACGATCAGCGTCAGCATGTCCACCGACCAGGGCAACATCGGACTGGTACTCAACAACGCCGAGGCGCCCTGCACCGTCAACAGCTTCGCCAGTCTGGCCCAGAAGGGCTACTTCAACGACACCATCTGCCACCGGTTGACCACGTCCACCGCATTGGGTGTGCTGCAGTGTGGTGACCCGAGCGGAACCGGGTCGGGTGGCCCGGGCTACCAGTTCGGCAACGAATACCCCACCAACCAGTACCCCAAGAATGATCCGGCCCTGCAGAAGGCCGTGCTCTACCCGCGCGGCACCCTGGCGATGGCCAACGCCGGCCCTGACACCAACGGCAGTCAGTTCTTCCTGGTGTACAAGGACTCGCAACTCCCGCCGGGTTACACCGTTTTCGGCACCATCGACGGCACCGGCTTGGCCACGCTGGACAAGATCGCCCAGGGCGGTGTCGCAGGCGGTGGCGGGGACGGCAAGCCGGCCACCGAAGTCAAAGTCAAGTCCGTTCTGCTGGATTAGCGAACCCGGATGAGCGTTCCACCGCCGCATGAACCACCACCGGCCTACGGACCGGCTCAGCCCGCGGGCTTGCCACAGCCCGCGGTACCGGCACAGCCCTACCCGGGCTACCCGTATCCGCCGTACGCCTACCCACCGCCACCGCCACCGCCACCGACCAACACCATGGCGATCGCGTCACTGGTGTGCGCGTTCGTTTTCGCCCCACTGGGCATCGTATTCGGCCACCTGTCCCTGTCGCAGATCAGGCGGACCGGCGAGGATGGCCGCAGCCTGGCGATCGCGGGTCTGGTGATCGGATATGTGGTGACGATCGCCACGATCGTGGCCGTGCTGGCGGGGACGTTGTTATTCGCCTGGGCGGCCCGGGTGGTGCGGGAGTCCACGGATCCGGGTGGGGCGGGCATCCCGAGGTATCACGCCTCGGCGCCGTACACCACGGAATCGTCAGGCGGCGCTGGTCATCCGGTAGACGTCGTACACGCCTTCGACGTTGCGAACCGCGTTCAGCACGTGGCCTAGATGCTTCGGGTCGCCCATCTCAAAAGTGAAGCGGCTGATCGCAACCCGATCGTCGGAGGTGGTCACTGATGCGGACAGGATGTTCACCCGCTCATCGGCGAGCACGCGCGTGACATCGGATAGCAGCCGGTGCCGATCGAGGGCCTCGACCTGGATGGCGACGAGGAACACCGACGTCGGTGACGGCGCCCACAGCACCTCGATGATGCGCTCGGATTGCAGGCGGAGGTCTTCGGCATTGGTGCAATCGGTGCGGTGCACACTCACCCCACCACCTCGGGTGACGAAACCCATGATGTTGTCGCCGGGCACGGGTGTGCAGCACTTGGCCAGCTTCGTCAGCGTGCCGGGCGCTCCCGGTACCGCGACGCCGGAGTCCTCGGTGCCGCGTTGCCGAACCAGCATCGTGGCCGGCGTGGACCGCTCCGCGAGTTCGTCTTCAGCACTTTCGGCACCGCCGAGTTGAGCCAGCAGTCGCTGCACAACGTGGCGTGCAGACGCGTGACCCTCGCCGACAGCGGTGTACAGCGCCGACACGTCGGCGTAGCGCAACTCCTGCGCCAGTGCGCTCATCGCCTCGCCGTTGACAAGTCGCTGCAACGGCAGACCGCCGCGACGAACTTCCCGGGTTATCGACTCCTTACCCGCTTCCAGCGCTTCCTCGCGACGCTCCTTGGCGAACCACTGCCGGATCTTCGCCTTGGCCCGCGGCGACACCACGAAACCCTGCCAGTCCCGAGACGGTCCGGCGGTGGGCGCTTTCGAGGTGAAAACCTCGACCAGTGCGCCGTTTTCGAGCGTGCGCTCCAGCGCCACCAGCCGTCCGTTGACCCGAGCGCCGATGCAGCGGTGGCCCACCTCGGTGTGCACCGCGTAGGCGAAGTCCACCGGGGTCGAGCCGGCGGGAAGGGTGACCACGTCGCCTTTGGGCGTGAACACGAAGATCTCCTGTACGGCAAGGTCGTAGCGCAATGACTCCAGAAACTCGCCGGGGTCGGCGGCTTCGCGTTGCCAATCGAGAAGCTGACGCATCCACGCCATATCGTCGATCTCGGCCGCCGCGTGCGGGTGCGGAATACCGTTGCGGCCCTTGGCTTCTTTGTAGCGCCAGTGCGAGGCGATGCCGTATTCGGCGGTGCGGTGCATCTCGCGGGTGCGGATCTGAACTTCCAGCGGCTTGCCCTCCGGCCCGACGACCGTGGTGTGCAGGGACTGGTACACCCCGAACCGGGGCTGGGCGATGTAATCCTTGAACCGGCCCGGCATCGGTTGCCACAGGGAATGCACGACGCCCACGGCGGCGTAGCAGTCCCGGATCTCGTCGCACTGGATCCGCACCCCGACCAGGTCGTGGATATCGTCGAAGTCGCGGCCCTTGATGATCATCTTCTGATAAATCGACCAGTAGTGCTTCGGTCGGCCCTCGACCTCGGCAGTGATCTTCATTCCGCTCAGTGCGGCACCGATGTCCGCACGCACCCTGGCCAGATAGGTATCGCGGGACGGCGCCCGGTCGGCTACCAGACGCACGATCTCCTCGTAACGCTTGGGATGCAGGATTGCGAACGATAGGTCCTCAAGCTCCCACTTCACGGTGGCCATCCCGAGCCGATGCGCAAGGGGCGCAATGACTTCCAGCGTTTCGTGAGCTTTGTGCACTTGCTTCTCGGGGGGCAGGAACCGGATGGTCCGCATATTGTGCAGCCGGTCGGCGACTTTGATCACCAGCACCCGGGGATCGCGGGCCATCGCGATGATCATCTTGCGGATTGTTTCGCCTTCGGCGGCATTTCCCAGAACAACCCTGTCCAGCTTGGTGACCCCATCGACCAGGTGACCCACCTCATCACCGAAATCATCGGTCAGCGCAGCCAGTGTGTAGCCGGTGTCCTCCACGGTGTCGTGCAGCAGCGCGGCCACCAGGGTGGTGGTGTCCATGCCGAGTTCGGCCAGGATGGTGGCCACCGCCAACGGGTGGGTGATGTAGGGATCCCCGGAGCGGCGCAACTGAGTGGCATGCCTGGCTTCGGCCACCTCATAACCACGCTGCAGGATCGCCAGGTCCGCCTTCGGGTAGACCTCCCGGTGTAGGGCGACGAGGGGCTCGAGCACGGGGTTGATGGCGCTGCGCTGTGCAGTCATTCGCCGGGCCAGCCGGGCCCGCACCCGCCGCGATGCACTGATTGTGGACTTCGGGGCCTCCGAGCGCTGCTCAGGCAGCTCGGTGGCCGGCAGCGTCGGAATGCCGCCCGTGTCGTCCGCCATGGTCACCTCCGGCCCGTGCTGAGGAACGTGCTGTGAGGATATCGCCTCAGACCACCTGCAGGCTGCGCACGGCCAGTGGGTCAAGCAGTCCGCGCCCGCCGAGGGCGGTTAACTCCAACACCAGAGCAGCGCCGGTGACAACCGCGCCGGCGACGGTGAGCAGGTCCCTGGCCGCGGCCACCGTTCCGCCGGTCGCCAGCACGTCATCGATGATGGCGACCCGGCGCCCTGCCAGTTCGATGCCTTCGGCGGGGATCTCCAAGGTGGCGGTGCCGTACTCCAGGGTGTAACTCCGACTGTGCACCGGAGGCGGCAACTTGCCGCCCTTGCGGATGGCAAGTACCCCGACGCCCAGTCGGTGGGCCACCGCACCGGCGAGCAGGAATCCGCGCGCGTCGATCCCGGCAACCAGGTCGGCTCCCTCAACTAGCTCCGCGAGGGCGTCGGTCACCGCGGCGAACCCGCGGTCGTCGGCGAGCACCGGCGTCAGGTCGCGGAAGAGAACCCCGGGCAGCGGGAAGTCGGGCACCACCCGGGTCAGTGCGGCCACAATGTCGGCGACGTCACGCTCCCCCGGCGTCATGGCCTGAGCACCCATCGGTCCATGTTCCAGCCGGCGCCCCACCTGGTGGGGTTGGCCTCGACGGCGAACATCTTCGCCGACGCGATCACGGTGCGCTGCTGTCGGTACAGCGGAAGGGTCGGCACGTCGCCCCACAGGATGGGTGAGGCGTCGGCGAGCAGTCGGATCTGCTCCTTGGGATCGGTGGTGACGGCCAGGGCTGAGATGATGCCGTCGATCTGGGGGTTGGAATAACCCGACAGATTATTGCCGTTGCCGGTGTGCAATGTGTAGGCATCCAGCGCCGACGATCCTGTGGATCCGCTGCCGGCCGCACCGCCGGTACTGGCCAGCAATGCGTCAATCTGGCCGTCCCGCAACGTTTGTGGGCCGGTGACATCCGACGTCACATCCAGCACGGTGATTCCCGCGGCGGCACACGACTTGGTAATGGCGGCCATGGCCGCAGCCAGCCTCGGGTTCGGCGCCTGATAACCGATCCGCACGGTCAGCGGCTGACCGCCAATCGCGGTGCGGGCGGCATCCGGGTTAGCGACGCTGAATTGTCCGGCCTCCGCGGTGGCCTCGACTGCGCTGAAGGCGTCGTCGCTGACCAGGTTGAGCCGCGCATTCGCGATCGGCATTGCGGCGTTTGCCGCGATGACATCACGCGGCGTGCACAACGCCATCGCCTTGCGCGCAGGCGGTGCCGACAGCGGACCCGCGGCGGAAAAGATGAGTTGTTCGATCCCCCCGGACGGGATTTCGGTGCGCCGATATCCGTCGGGTGTGGTCAGGGTTCCCGAGGACCCGGTCGCGACGTCGACGACATGAAAACTGCCGTTGTTGATCCGGTCCTGGACGTCGACGCCGCGCGGCCACACCGTCACCCGGTTGGTCAATGGTTTGGCGCCCCACCACCGGTCGTTGGCGATCAGCTGGATTGACCCGTCCGGTGACACCGACGCGATCTTGTACGGGCCCGACGACGGGAATTTCGTGAGGTCGATTTCGCCTGTGAAATTCCAGATGGTGCTCCACCCGTCCGCGATCCGGGCCACCGCGGCCGGGTCCCCGCTCTGCAGTGCGGCGTTAACGTCGAGGCCCAGGGCGTCGCCGAGGACGTGCGACGGCATCATCGAGGTGGCACCGAACAACTGCGCGTAGTCCGCGACGCCGCGGTTTGGGAAGTAGTTGACCCGCGCACTCTTCGCACCGGACTGGCACTCGATACCGGCGATGTCGAGATAGCCGGCCTGACTGGCGGCATCAAAGCCGGGGAACCGTCCGGACTGCGCGGCCCACGCCAGCACCATGTCATCACAGGTGACTGGCCTGCCGTCGGAGTAGACGGCGTTGTCGGCGATCTGATAGTCGAGCGCCAAGGGCTCGCGGCCCGCCACCGACACCGATCCGAAGTCGCGGTCGGCCAGTGCCTGTCCGTCGGGCCCGTGTAGGCCGAAACCGGTGAGTACCCGGGCGAATGCCTGGGGACCGGCCGACGCCGCCCCATTGACCGTATTGGTGTTGTAGCTACTGAAGATGCCGTCGACGGCGTAGTTGACCTGATCTACCCCAGCGTCGGCGCACGACGTCAGGAAACTCGAAACCAGCACGGCGGAAACAGCCACCGCCGCGAAAACGGTCGTGCGGCGACGACGGGGAGCCACGAACGGCCTATCGATCCCGCTTGCCGGAGGGCCGACTCGGGCGAACCGGTCGGGCGCCCGGTACGGGCTTGGAGACCCCGGCCGATGCGCTGATCGCCGCTTCGGATTCGTCGACGACGTCAGTCGATGGTTTGCTCACCGACTCGGCGGGCTTGCGGCGGTTGAGCACCCGTCGGGTGTGGTTGCGGACGAGTGCGGTCCGCTCCCGCATCGTCACCAGCAGTGGGGTCGCGAAGAAAATCGACGAGTACGTGCCGACCAGGATGCCAACCAACTGCACCAAAGCCAGGTCCTTGAGCGTGCCGACACCCAGAATCCAGACCGCGACGACAATCAGTGACAGCACCGGCATGCTCGAGATCAGGCTGGTGTTGATCGATCGCATGAAGGTCTGGTTGATGGCGAGGTTGGCCTGCTCGGCGAAGGTTCTTCGGGTGGTGTGTTCGAAACCCTTGGTGTTCTCCTCGACCTTGTCGAACACGATCACGGTGTCGTAAAGCGAGAATCCGAGGATGGTGAGCAGGCCGATCACCGTCGCCGGCGTCACTTCGAAGCCCACCAGCGAGTAGACCCCGGCGGTGGTGAGCAGGTCGAAGCCCAGTGCCGCCAGGGCCGCCAGCGCCATGTACTTCTCGTAGCGCAGCGTGATGTAGATGGTGACCAGCACGAGGAAGACCGCGAGCGCGATCAGTGCCTTCTTGGTGATCTGACCACCCCAGGTCTCCGACACCGCCGAATCGCTGATCGCCTGTTTACTCGGCTTCCCGTCCTCGCCCCTGGGCTGGAACCTGGTGAATAGTGCCTCGCGAAGCTTGGCGGTCTGATCGTTGGTGAGGGCCTCCGACCGGATCTGCACGGTGGACGTCGATCCGTTGCCGACTATCACCACCGACTCTGCGTTCTTACCGATGGTCTGGGCGAAGGTCTCCTCGACCTGGCTGATGCTGGCTTCCCCGTCCGACCCGCTTCGGGGGAAAGACATCTTGGTTCCGCCCTGGAAGTCGATGCCAAAGGTGAAGCCGCGCAATACAATACTGGCGATCGCAATTCCGACGATCAGGAAGCTGATGCCGAACCACAGCTTGCGGCGGCCGACCACCTCGAACGCACCGGTTCCGGTGTAGAGCCGGGTGAAGAACCCGTGCCGGGGAACCCGTCCCGCCGCACCGAGTTCGACCGCAGTGGTCTCGATGTCGTCGATCTCGATGTCGTCGATCTCGATGTCGTCGGTCTCCAGATCGATATCGGTGGTCTCGATCACCTCGGACACGTCGACGTCATCATCGTTATCGGTCATCGGGTTATCGGTCATCGGACTATCCCCGTCCCGTCGCAGCGACTGTGTCCGACTGCCCGGCCGCCCGACGCTCCCGGGCGATCTGCTGTACCGCGCCGAGACCGTTGAATGCGGGCTTGGCCATGGTGGCCGACTTCGAGGCCAGGTACACGAGCGGCCAGGTGACCAGGAACACCACGACGACGTCGAGGATCGTGGTCAGGCCGAGGGTGAAGGCGAATCCCTTCACCTGTCCGACTGCCAGGAAGTACAGCACCGCAGCGGCCAGGAAGCTCACCGCGTTGCCGGACAGGATCGTCTTGCGCGCCCGGGCCCAGCCTCGTGGCACCGCCGATCGGAAGGATCGGCCCTCGCGGATCTCATCCTTGATGCGTTCGAAGAACACCACGAACGAGTCGGCGGTGGTACCGATGCCGATGATCAGACCGGCGATGCCGGCCAGGTCCAGGGTGTAGTTGATGTAGCGGCCGAGCAGCACCAGGATGGCGAACACCATGGCTCCGGAGGCCACCAGTGACAGCGCGGTGAGCAGACCCAGCACCCGGTAGTAGAGCAGCGAATACACCAACACCATGGCAAGGCCTATCGCACCGGCGATCAACCCGGCCCGCAGAGACGTCAATCCCAGTGTGGCCGAGACCGTTTCGGCTTCCGACGATTCGAAGGACAGCGGAAGCGAGCCGTACTTGAGGACGTTGGCCAACTGCTTGGAACTGTCCACGGTGAACGGTGGATCGCCGCCGCTGATCTGGGTGCGCCCACCGGGGATGGCCTCCCGGATCTGGGGTGCGCTCACCACCTGGGAGTCGAGCGTGAAGGCGGTCTGGGTGCCGATGTTCGCGGCGGTGAAATCACCCCACGTGGTGGCGGCGTCGTCTTTGAACTCAAGGTCCACGACATAAGCCCCACTCTGCTGATCGAAGCCGGACGTGGCGTCCTTGATCTGATCTCCACTGATGATCGACTTGTCGAGGATGTAGATGTACTTGTGATCCTGCGAGCACGTCACCAGTGGTAGTTGCGGGTCGTCGTTGCCGGCCAGGATGTCTTCCTGGTCGCAGCGTCCGGCCATGTATTGCACGGAGATCAGCAGCAGGTTCTGGTTGTTGCTCTGCCGCAGTTCCTTCTCGAACTTGATCCGCGCGGCCAGGTCTTGGCGCGGGTCCGGCGGTCCGGGTGGCGGTGCCGGGGCACCCGGTGTCGCCGGGGCCGATGACTGGCCGGGCGCCGGGGAGGGCGTCGGTGCCGGAGACGATGCCGGCGGGGATGTTGCCGGGGCCGAAGGGGACGTTGATTCCGTCGATGGCACCGCCGGAGGCGTCGGCTCAAGCGGGTACGGGCGTGGCTGCGGTGCGGGACTGGCCGGGGCGGGCGCCGGCGGCGGACTCGGTGGAACCGGCGCCGCACCCGGTGGTGCTGCGGGAGCGCCGGGTGCCGGCGCGCCGGGTGCGCCCGGAGGCTGTGGCGCGCCAGGCGGTGCCCCGGGTGCGCCAGGCGCACCATCGGGTTTCTTGTTGACCGCCTCGACCGGAATCGGTTGGCCGATCACCGGGCGGACGAACAACCGGGCGGTCTGGCCGAGGTTGCGTGCTTCATTGCCGTCATTGCCGGGGACGGTGATGACGAGGTTGTCACCGTCGATCACCACCTCCGATCCCGAGACTCCGAGGCCGTTGACGCGGGAGCTGATGATCTGCAGGGCCTGGTCGAGCGCATCCCGGGTGGGCTTCGAGCCGTCCGGGGTGCGCGCGGTCAGGGTGACCCGGGTGCCGCCCTGCAGGTCGATTCCGAGTTTGGGCTTGGCCTCCTTGTTACCGGTCAGGAATACCAGCAGGTAGAGGCCGACCAGGGCGACCAGGAACACCGACAGGTAGCGGTACGGATGCACCGGCGACGAAGACGATGCCACGTTGTTGATTCTCCTAGTCGTATGCCGCGTTACCGGCGCGAAGCCGCCTGGCGGTGGTCTGCGCTCCCCGCAAAGGGTACGGGTCGCGGCGGGCGGTCAGTCTCAGGACAGGCGGTCGGCGTCGTTCTCGGTCACTTCGTAGGTCCGGTTGCCGGCACCCGCCTCGCCATCCTGCGGCAGATCCGAGGCGATGCGGTTGCGGACCGCCAGTTTCATCCAGCGCGTCACCACGCCCGGTGCAATCTCCAGGTCCACGGTGTCCTCGCCGATACCCGCGATCGTTGCCTGCAGACCTGACGTCGTATTCACCCGATCCCCGATGCGCAGCGATTGCTGCAGGTCGACGGTGGCCTGCATGGCCTTGCGCTGGCGCCGCGAGGCGAAGAACATGAACGCACCCATGATGATGATCAGGGGCAGGAAACCAAGCAGTTGCTCCATCGCGGCGTCTCTTTCGGTTCGTCGATCCGGGACCGCCGATCACGGGCCCGCGCCTGACAAGTGTGCCATTGGACGAGGCGGGACCGCATTGCCCTGGCCGCAAACAGGACCGAGGATGGCCCGATGGACCTGATCGAGGCGTTGCGGACCACCGGCACAGTGCGCGAGTTCACCGATGACCCGGTGCCCGACGAGGTGCTGGCGCGGGTTCTCGATACCGCCCGCTTCGCGCCCAGTGGCGCCAACGCCCAGGCCTGGCACGTCGTTGTGGTGAAGGATCCCGACACCCGGACGCGGCTTCGCGACCTCTACCTGCCCGGCTGGCACGACTATCTCGCGATGGGCGCCGCCGGTCTGCGCCCGTGGGCACCGGGTAATGACCGCGCCGCCGAGCAGGCTGCCGTGGCGGCAGCGCCGGAGGGTGTGGCCGCCGCGGCCGCCCAGGGGTTCGCCGCGGATCTCGACCGGGTACCGGTACTGCTAATGATCTTCGCCGACCTGACGAAACTGGCCGCGGTCGACCGCGACCTGGACCGCTACTCCTTCGCCGGCGGCGCCTCCATCTACCCCTTCGGCTGGAACATCCTGCTGGCCGCCCGCGCCGAAGGGCTTGCTGGTGTGCTCACCACGATGCTGATCCGCGAGGAGGACGCGGTGAAGGGATTGCTCGGCGCGCCGGAGCAGTGGGCGTTGGCCGCGGGGATCGCGCTGGGCCATCCGGTGCGCCAGCCCCGACGCCTTCGCCGCGCGCCGGTCGAATCCTTCACGACGGTGGACCGCGTCGACGGCGGGCCATTGTGATCTGCGCCCTGACGTGTTGTCCGGCCGGGATTTCAGTTGCGTCGCGTTGTCGGCCGACTACTCTCTGATAACAGGGAAAGTCAGGAGAACACCGTGAGCACCATGGAACTCGGCACCGTCGAGCAGAGCCGCAAACTCGTCACCGCGATCCCCGGACCGGTCTCCACCGCACTGGGTAAGCGCCGGGTGGCCGCGGTCTCCCGCGGCGTCGGCGTCACCATGCCGGTATTCGTCGCGCGCGCCTCCGGCGGCATCATCGAGGACGTCGACGGCAACCGGTTCATCGACCTGGGTTCAGGTATCGCCGTCACCACGATCGGCAACTCCTCGCCGCGGGTGGTCGACGCGGTCCGCGAGCAGGTGGCCGACTTCACCCACACCTGTTTCATGGTGACGCCCTACGAGAAGTACATCGCCGTCGCCGAACACCTCAACCGGCTCACCCCGGGGTCAGGCGAAAAGCGCACGGCACTGTTCAACTCCGGTGCCGAGGCGGTCGAGAACGCCGTCAAGATCGCACGCTCCTACACCGGCCGGTCCGCGGTGGTCGCGTTCGACCACGCCTATCACGGCCGGACCAACCTGACGATGGGGCTGACCGCGAAGTCGATGCCGTACAAGAGCGGTTTCGGTCCGTTCGCGCCCGAGATCTATCGCGCCCCGATGTCCTACCCCTACCGCGACGGCCTGATCGACAAGGAGTGGGCCACCAACGGCGAACTGGCTGCCGAGCGCGCGTTGACGGTGATCGACAAGCAGATCGGCGCGGCAAACCTGGCGGCCGTGATCATCGAGCCGATCCAGGGCGAGGGCGGATTCATCGTTCCCGCACCGGGATTCATGCCCGCGTTGCGTGCCTGGTGTACCGACAACAACGTGGTGTTCATCGCCGATGAGGTGCAGAGCGGTTTCGCCCGCACCGGTGCGATGTTCGCCTGCGAGGACGAAGGCATCGAACCCGACCTGATCATCACCGCCAAGGGCATCGCCGACGGCCTGCCGCTGTCGGCGGTGACCGGTAAGGCCGAGATGATGGATGCGCCTCATGTCAGCGGACTGGGCGGCACCTACGGCGGCAATCCCCTTGCGTGCGCCGCGGCACTGGCCACCATCGAGACCATCGAACTCGACGGCATGCTCGATCGCGCCAAGCGGATCGAGAAGCTTATGAAGGACAAGCTGAACCGGATGCAGGCCGACGATGACAGGATCGGTGACGTTCGCGGACGCGGCGCGATGATCGCCATCGAGTTGGTGAAATCCGGCACGGCTGAACCCGATCCGGATCTGACCAAGGCGCTGACCACGCTCGCGCACGCCCAAGGGGTGCTGGTGCTGAGCTGCGGCACGTTCGGCAACGTTCTGCGGTTCCTGCCGCCGCTGACGATCAGCGATGAGTTACTGCTCGAGGGCCTCGACGTTCTTGCGGAGATCCTCGCCGGGATCTGAGGGCGTCCGCGGGGTGACAATCGTTGCCAACATGGCACGTCAGTCTCGTCTCGACAGACACAGAGCGTCCCACTTGGTGGATTGTGTTTGCCGAGAATCTCTTTCGGCGGATATCAGCACCCGATCGGTGCCGCTACCGGGCGAGATTACGTAATTTCACGGATTGCTGCGGGGGTGGTTGTCCACTAGTCTGCGGCCAATGGCACCGCTGAGGAGACTTCTGACCTCAGCGCTTTCGGCCGTGGCCGCTATCGCGATTGCCGTAACGGGATGCCCTATTCCGGCCGCAGCCGACGACGACCCCGTGCCGGTTGGACCCTTGCCGGTTGGCCCCCCGCCGGCCGGGCCCGTCCTGGCGCTGGCCGATATAGGTGCCCTTGCGCCGCTGTCCTTCTTCACTAACCACGGAAAGGCCGGACTGATCTTTCCGGTGCCGCCGGGATTAGTCCCGGAGGCGCTGACTGCGACGGTGGAGCTCCCGGCGGATATCGGGATCGGAACCGTGACGGTGAGCCAGGATGATCGCACCATCACGCGGGTAGCACTGCCCGCGACGGATATGGCGCCGATCTCGATTCCGTTGGCGGGAGCCGAGATCGTCGACAACTCGGTGACGCTTCAACTGCGGACCGACCTGTCACCGCCTGAGGGCCGCTGCCCGGACCTGGCCAACCCGGTGCGGCTCACCAACGGCGCGGTGGCCTTCGCCGGGGTCGAGAGTCCGCCCAGTACCATCGCAGACTTCCTGCCGCCGGTGCTACGCAAGTTGACCATCGCGATCCCGGCAACGCCGACCATGGCCGAATCCGATGCGGCGATCCGACTTTCGGCAGCGGTCGTGGCGCACTACGGTGCTCAACCCACCATCGTCGAGGTCGTTCCGACGGAGCCCGCCCCGCCGCCGTCGTTGCCCTTCGAACGACAGATCGTCATCGCGCAAGGCCCCGCGGCGGGCCTTGCGCTGCAGCCCGGCGTCGATCCCATCCCGCGGCTGCGCATCTCGGGCTCAGACAACGACCTGACCAACCAGGCCCGCCTGCTGTCGGCAGACGTCTCCCGGTTGGCCATCAGCTCCGAAGCAGTCGCCGGACCGCTCACAACCAGTCCGCAGCTGCCTGGCGACGTCACCACGTTGACGGCACTCGGCCAGGCGGGGGCCTCCGCGGTCGCCCTGAGTCCGCGGGTGTCGATCGGCGTCGACCAGACGAGGCTGGGACGCGCCGCCCACTCGGTCCGCCTGCAACTGAAAGGGTCCTACACCCCGATCCCCGCCAGTGTCAGCGCACGATTGGTCGCGAACATCGGCGACGAGACCATCGCGCAGTGGCCCACCGATGCCACCGGGGCGATCGACCGATGGGTGAGCATCCCCGATCGATTGTTGCGGCGCTACACCACTGTTGATTTCGCGTTGAACGTCGCCGGCAACGTCGGCCGGTGCGACGAGTTCCTGCCGTTAACGCTGACCGTCGACGGAGACAGCGTGGTGCAGAGCGAGCCCGCGGTTCCGCCGCTGCCAGGAGGATTTCAGTCGCTGCCGCAAGCATTGATGCCCCGGGTGGAGATCGGAATCGGCGCCGATGCGTTCGCCGACACCGTCCGTGCCGCCGCGATCGTCGTCGGCCTGCAACGGATGGTGGCACTGCCGCTGTACACCGTTGCTACCGAACTCCAGAAGGCGATCGACAGCCCCAACCCGGCCATTCTCATTGCGGCTGACGGCTGGAACCATCCGGAGATTCCCCTGCCGCTGAGTGCCACCGACAGCAGTGTGACGCTCCAGGCCACAGACGAGTCGGGAGCACCGACCACGCTCACCCTCAATCCGACTCTGCGCTACGGCTCGCTGCAGACCTTTTTCGAAGGGGGGCGATCAGTGCTCGTCGCAACCTCGAATGCTGCCCCGGGCGAACTCGATGAACTCCTTCGCTGGCTGGGCGCCGACGGGCGCCGGTGGCCCCGGCTCGATGGGACCGTGTTGATCGCCGCACCGGGCCGGCAGCCCGTCACGGTGCGTCCGCAGTCGGGGACTTCTGATACAGCGACCGAACCGGGAGATACCGAGAACGTGTGGTGGGCCGTCGCGGGCGTCACCGCAGCCGCTCTGATCGGGTACGCGTTCATTTGGCGACAATCCCGCCGCGCCACTTCCGAACGCTGACGATGACGACGGTCGCACCCCCACCGGCTTCCCCGCGAACCCTAGCGAGACGGTTCGGGATGCATAAGCCGGTTCTCAGAACGGCGTTGCGGTGCTCTTTCATCGCGGCAGCAACCCTGCTGGCTTTCCACGAGTCGCTGCAGAGCCTGGTCGCCACCACTCGCGCCGGTGGCCTCATCGGCTACTACTGGCTCATGCTGCTGGCCGTGGCGTTCGCCGCCGTGGCCGTCGCACGGCGGCAACCAGTCGAATTACCCATCTATGACCGCCAGACGGACATCATCGTCGGCGGTCTGGTGTTTGTCCTGGCGATTCTGGTGCAAGGTGTTCTGCTCGAACGGTATTCGCTGTATTTTCTTCTGCTACGCATCGATCTGTTCGCAATGGGCGCATTCGTCCTGGGTGCCAGCATCGTGCTGTTCGGTCTTCGGCCGGTGTCCCGATTCGCCTGGGTGTGGGCGCTGCCGCTGTTGATGGTGCCACTGGCGTATCAGATCACCGTCATCCTCCTCGGTGGCACCAGGGCGGCCGCGGGTGCGGCCGCCGTGCTGATCGCCGCAGCCGCCACCGCTATCGCCGTCGGGCGCACGCGGCGGCGGGCGGCCATCGGTGCGGTCAGCACGTTGGGGATCGGGTTGGCATTCCTGGCCGTCATGGCGGTCTCCATGCCGAATGCGGCGCGGCTGGCTTTCCAGATGGGTCCCGCGACGCTGTCGATGTTCATCGTCGCTGGCAGTCTCTACCTGCACGCCCGCCGCGGTCGACCCAAACGTATTCTCGAGCGCACGATCCGGCCGTTGACGACCCGGCAGGTGTGGGCCGGTATTGCGCTGACACTGGCGGCGGCGGCGGCACTGTCGTTGGTGCACCTGCCCAAGCCTGGAATCGCCCCGACATGGGTCAGAGCAATGACGTTCGGCCAGCCGCTGACCGCACCGGCCGGGTGGCACGTCAACGCGGAACGCGAGTATGCCTGGGTCAGGCGCTTTCATGGTCAACGGGCCGTTCTGATCCGCCAACGGATAGTCGCCGACACCGCTGATCCGCGGTGGGACACCCTGGGCCGGCCACGCACCGTCATGGTCGATACGACGAGCACCTGGCGACCGATCTCCCTGGAGGCGTTCCCGGCCACTATCCCCTACGACGAATCATCCAGCAGGATCAGCAACCCGCGCCTCATCGACCTTGGGCATGGAATTACCGGCGCGCTGGTCAACGCGGTCAACGACAAGCTGTTCCTGAGCTACGACATTCTCATCTGGACATGGCGCAACCAGGACTCCGCCCAGCGGGTAATGCTCATCTCGGTCGACAATCATGATGCGGACGCACAGTTCCCCGAACCCAGTGGCGGATTCGGGGCAACACTGCGCACCATGCTCGACGTTCTGTTTCGGGGCAGCACCGTGACCTCGGATCGTGACCCCGCCTTCAAAGATGCCGGCCTGCTGACCGAGTTTGGCCGCGCGCTAGTCGATACTCAACTACAACAGGCGGGGCAATCGCAGTGAGCGCCCGGCCCGGGTTCGACCTCGACAACCTGACGCCCGACCAGCAGCAGCGCGCCCTCGACCGCGCCGTCAATGGTCTGCGCGCCGACGACCCGCTGCGCTCGGCCGCCGTTTCTGCGGTGGGCTGGCAGCGCGCAGCGCTATGGACACTACTCGTCATGATTTTTGCATTCGTCATCTGGAAACCACTGCAGACGGCAATCGCACTGCTCGGATTGTGCACTCTTGCTTACGTTTTCACGATGGCCGACCGGGTGCTCATCTTCCGGCGCGGGTTGGCGACCCGACCAATCGGCATCTCCGATGAGGAAGCGCTCAGCCTGTCTGACGATCAACTCCCTGCTTACACGATCCTGGTGCCGGCCTACAACGAGCCCGAGGTGGTTGCCGACCTGATTGAGGCGATGGCACAGCTGGACTACCCGGCCGACAAGTTGCAGATTCTGCTGCTGCTCGAAGCTGACGACGAGGTCACCATCAACGCCGCGCGGCCATGCATCACCTCGGAGAGCATCACCACCCTGCTGGTGCCGCCGGCCGAGCCGCGCACCAAACCGAAGGCCTGCAACTACGGATTGGAATTCGCCACCGGCGACATCGTCACCATCTACGACGCGGAGGATCTCCCGGAGCCCCTGCAGTTGCGCCGCGTAGTCGCTGCGTTCCGGAAACTCCCGGACAACATCGCCTGCATCCAGGCCAAACTGGCCTATCACAACGGCGGCCAGAACCTCCTGACCGGATGGTTCACCGCGGAATACGGACTGTGGTTCGGCTACCTATTACCCGGCATGATGGGCACCTCGGCCCCGATTCCGTTGGGCGGCACATCAAATCACCTCCGACGCGATGTGCTCGACCTGATCGGGGCGTGGGATCCGTTCAACGTGACCGAAGACGCCGACCTCGGACTGCGGATCTGTGCGCGCGGCTACCGAACTGCGGTACTGGACTCCACGACCCTCGAGGAGGCCAATAGCGACCCGATCAACTGGATTCGTCAGCGTTCCCGTTGGTACAAGGGCTATCTCCAGACCTGGCTGGTGCATATGCGTCAGCCCGGCCAATTGATCCGGACCATCGGTGTAGGGAACTTCCTTCGGTTCAACCTCCTGATGGCCGGAACTCCCGTTGTCGCGGTGCTGAATATGCTGTTCTGGTACCTCACGCTGGTGTGGTTCCTGGGCCAGCCGGAGCTCGTCGGGGCCGTGTTCCCCTGGTATGTCTACTTCCCCGCTCTCGCGGCGCTCATCCTCGGCAACGCTGCCACGTTCTACATGAACGTCATCGCATTGCGCGAGGATGACCGGGCTGATCTGTTGATACCTGCGCTGACCGTTCAGATTTTCTTCATCATGATGAGCGTCGCCGCCATCAAGGGCCTGTACCAGCTGGTCCGCAATCCTTCCTACTGGGAGAAGACGTTTCACGGTCTCGCCCAATCACCCGACGCTGAGCCAGCTGAGAGCAGATGACCGAAATCTCCGATCGACGGCTCAAGGCGCTGGCATATGCCATGGCCGGTGCGGCATACCTCGGCATTGGGTACTGGCTGCAGGTGCGCAACGGGTTCATCCTCGGTGATGCGTTGTCCCGCGATCTGGCCGCCGCGAGCGTGATCTTCAGCCGCGATCCCCACCTGGCCGCAATCGGATTCATCTTCACCCCGCTCACCGCGATGATCGAGGTTCCCATCGTCGCATTGGACCCACTGGTGCCGGAGCTTGGGGAGCGGGCCTTCGCCGGCAGTGTGATGTCGGCGCTGTTCATGGCCGGAGCGGTGGTTCAGATCCTCTCGATCGGCACCGATCGCGGCTTACCCCGCTGGTTCAGCGTGAGCATCGCCACGCTATTCGCCGTGAATCCGATGATCGTCTTCTACGGTTCCAATGCGATGAGCGAGGCGCCCTTCATCTTCTTCACCACGTGGGCGGTACGCCGGCTGATCCTGTGGATGGCCGATGACGACGTCCACCACCTGATCGCCGCCGGCGGCATCGCCATGGGGCTGGCATACCTCACCCGCTACGACGCCGTCGCCTGCATCGCCGCCGCCGGGATTCTGGTTGCGGTCACCACCTACCGCCGTGCCCAGACCCACCCTCGAGTCCGGCGCGCACTGCTGGACATGACTGTGGTGAGCGCTCCCGGTGTTGTCTCATTCCTTGGCTGGGCGGTAGCCAGCTGGCTGATCACCGGAGAAGCTTTCGCGCAGTTCACGTCCAGATACGGGAACTCCGCCATCCTTGAACAATCCGGTGCGGTGCAGGTGGGCTTCGGCAGCGGTCTGCTGTTCGCCACCACCTGTACATTGCTGCTGGCACCGGTCCTCGTACCGCTGATCATTCGGGCCGGTGTCATTCGGGGGCGACGGCCGGACTGGGCAATGATGGTGCCGCCGCTGGCGATCTTCGGCTCGGCCCTGGCATTTCAGGCGCTGAGTTACGCGCTGGGGTCGACCTTTCCGTTCCTGCGCTTCTACATCATCGCCATCCCGCTGACGGCAACCATTGCCTTACTCGCCGTTCCCGACGGCACCCTCGTGGCACCGGTCCGCCGAGGTCGACATGCGCCGGTTCCGACCGCGGTGCCTGCAACTTCGACTTCGACTTCGAGTGGGAACCGGGTCGGCTACGCGGGGGTGGCGATGACGTTCGCGTTATGCGTACCGATTGCCGCGTGGGGAATGAGTCTGCCCGGATACGCGCCGCAGGAGTATGCGCTGGGCGCGATGATCAACCCAGCGCCCGACAGTGTGAGTCCGCGCAAAGCGACCGAGCATCGGATCGCCCGCACGTTCTCCACCGAGCGGCAGATCGCTCGTTATCTCGACGATCTCAACCTGCCCGAGGGGTCGGTCGTCACTGACACCGTCTACGGCTTCGCCATCATTGCGGCGTCACGTCATCCCAAGACGTTTGCGATTCCGTCCGACCCTGACTTCGTTCATCTGCTCAATGATCCCTCCGCCGCCGGAATCGAGTATCTGCTCGTTGTTCCGCCAACCGGCCGAGGCGTCTCCGATGCGGTCAACCAGCGATACCCGACCCTCTACAACACCGGAGCGGATATCGCCACGCTAGAACTGGAGATGCCCAACGACGGCGAGAACCAGCCCAATTGGCGGCTGTACCGGGT
>Ga0114973_10000343_pt1 | contig 34766 bp, 16 predicted proteins | sample M_140807_MF_Meta_FD_87025 | JGI IMG/M metagenome (GOLD analysis project Ga0114973, IMG submission 87025) | Freshwater microbial communities from Lake Montjoie, Canada to study carbon cycling - M_140807_MF_MetaG | ecosystem: Environmental > Aquatic > Freshwater > Lake | place: Lake Montjoie... | reverse complement strand
GGACCGATGTGGGTGACTATAAAACCGGACGGCTACAGCAAAACGCTGGGTCTGTTCTTTCAGACTACACAAAGACTCGGATAAAATGGACGGCAACATCGGTCGTCGTCGGTCCGGCAAATAAATCGTAGCTACCCGGTTGCCAAAGGAATTCCATAGATTGAATTCTTCCAACCAAAACACCACGTGCGCAATGTACACTGTGACACACGTACGACCAGTGACATCACACGTAACAATACTAAGTCCGTCGTCATAGTCCACTGTATTCGGTGGATCAATCGTGAATACCTGAGGTGGGTCCACCGTCTGGGTCAAATCGCGAATACAGTAGGCGGGATTATGCAATATCTGCTGAAAATACGCTTCTAGTGATTTTTTCTTGGTCATTTCCTTGATACGTTGGGTCATCTCTTTCAGAGAACTATGCAGCGATTTGGAATACAACTGGTATTCATAAAATGCGGGCAAATCGTTCACATCCCCCAACGTTTCCACCAACAACCCGTGAGGATGCTCCTCGGTCCACGCCTGAAATTTGAACAACACATATTTGTTTTTATGTGCCTTACTAAAGTCCATCACAATATCGTAGGGTACCAAGAAATTCGGCAGATGCCGGTCGTCGGGCATACAACGGTACAGCAACCGTTTGCGGTTAGAGGTACGTCCATACGTACGGTTTCCGTCCAAAATGAGCACTCCAGGAATATATGCCGCAGTACGGGTAGGTGAAACGATTACCTTGGGGTGCTGAGGCGAGGTAACATCCAATACATCATTATGAAATCCCCGGTAAGACAACGGCGGTGGCAAGGTAGGATAGCGCTCTTTTAAAGACACCGCTTGTTTGTTTCGTGGATGAATACCAACTTCCACAATGTCCCACTCACTATATCCACCATCGTGTATCGCCAATTTTACACATTCGGAGGGTCCGGTCTCTGAAGAGGACACGACAACCTCCATCTATAATTCTAATTAATATACAAAAAAGACTCTAAACCGTTATGATTACGCAATGTATCGCCGTCGCATGCATTTTGGGAATGCGTCCTCTCATAGAGAAGCATATTCTTAAATACATCCGCATAGATTCTTTCTTAGTGATTAGTGCTATCCTCTTCTTCTTGATGGCTATCCTCTACACACTCTTGGTACACGCTCCCCATTTAGCCAAAGACCTTCAAATCATGAACCAACACGTTCACTTATACCCCACCGTCTTACTGTTCATCTTTCTTTTCTATATCACGGCGAATTACCTGTACCTACATATGATCAATCTACATAATCCAAGTCATGTGACTTCTATCATTGCCATTTACCCGTTAATTACGGTCATCTTGGCCTTTCTCTTCCTGGATGACGATATTACCCTGACCCAATTCTTGGGTGGTATTATCACAATAGCCGGTATCACCATGTTAGCATACCACAAATAACTGGTCCAAGCAAACGAGATAAACCCATGAACCTATACCATGTATTGGAGACACGGGTTACAACAATATGCCACCGAAAAAGAAGCCCATGAAAGCGATTGCGTCTTTTACAAATTCGGTGGACCGAGACCACGACGATGAATTCTTGGTCATCGTGGAATCCCCGTCAAAAATTGGTAAAATCAAAGCCTATCTGGGACCCGGATACCACGTGATTGCCAGTATGGGGCACATCACCCACATAGAGGGTCTTAAAAACATTGATCATGTCCATGACTACCAGGTCCAGTATGCGGTGCTCGCCTCTAAGCGCGCCCATGTAGAAGAAATGCGGGCCACCCTACGTGGATATACCAAAGACCGGGTCATCATCGCCACGGACAATGACCGCGAAGGCGAGGCCATTGGATTTCATCTATGTGAAGTCTTTAGTCTTCCCTTGGAAACCACACGTCGTATTGTATTCAACGAAATAACCCAAGCAGCTTTGCAGTACGCAGTTGCTCATCCCAGCGTCCTCAACCTCAATATCATTCGTTCCCAACATGCTCGCCAAATCCTGGACATGTTCATCGGATTCAAACTCAGTCCCTTGCTATGGAAACACGTGTATTCTTCCAAGGCCAATACCTTGTCTGCGGGACGCTGTCAAACCCCGGCTTTACGTCTCATCTACGATAATTACCTGGAACGCGGCCAGTTAGCCCAAGGGGGTGGTCCATCGGTCCAGTACAAAACAGTGGGGCATTTCTTTCCTCCTTTTAGCCTGGCGTGCGAATTGGATCATGCCTTTCGGTCCCCCGACGAGGTACGGACGTTTTTGACGCTGTCCCGGACCTTTGACCACCGATTCAGTCTGGCAGAAAAAGTGGCGTCTGTACGGGCGCCTCCGGCGCCCTTGAACACGGCCAAAATGCTGCAAACTGCGACACATACCTTGCATTTGCCACCTAAGGCTATCATGAACCTAGCACAGAAACTCTACCAAGAAGGCCACATCACTTACATGCGTACCGAGGCCAAAAAATATTCCCAGGATTTCCTCCAAAAGGCTTCCACCTATATTCAAAGCCTGCGGTACGACGGCATCAAAGGGAATAATGCACGGTACGTGGGCGACCTTGGCCGTCTTTCCAACGAAGGCACGGGTTTACCTCACGAAGCCATTCGGGTCACCGATATTTACACGACTCGGATAGAAGGGACCGATACCAAACTGAACGTACTCTATCAATTCATATGGAGAAATACCGTGGAATCCTGCATGGCTCCGGCGGAATACGACGTCTACAAAATCCGTATTACCGCCCCCCAAGACCATGCTTACAGCCATGCCTTGGAGATTCCGCGCTTCTTGGGATGGAAAGCCCTGATGGCCCACGATGCCGGTGCCACCAAAGAAGCGGCCGAAGGCCAAACCGTGTTGCTGTATTTACGCTCCGCCAAAAGCGCCATGTATATTTACCTGGAATCCTCTGTCGTCGTCACCGGACTTCACAGCCATTATACGGAAAGTGGTCTCATACAACGCCTGGAAGATTTGGGTATTGGACGTCCTTCTACCTACGCCATGTTTGTAGACACCATTCAAGAACGAGGATATGTGCAAAAAACCGACGTACCCGGCATCCGTCAAAACTGTACCCAGTTTATTATGAGGGTCACCGACACCGACATCCAAGAAACTGTCGTGGAAAAGGAATTCGGCAAAGAGCGCGATAAATTGGTCATCCAACCCTTGGGCATACTCTGCATGGAATTCTTATTGGCCCATTTTCAACCCCTATTTGCGTACGACTACACCAAGCACATGGAAGAATCCCTAGACAAGATTAGTATGGGATGCGAGGACACCGGGGCACCTTGGTACACGATTTGTGAAACCACCCGCCGGGATATTTTACAAAAAATAAAACAAATGACCCATGTTCATAAACAAACCTACCCTCTGGACGCCGACCACGATGTGGTGTTTCAGTCCTTTGGACCCTGTGTCCGTGTGCGGAATAAAGAGGGCTCGGAACACGAATATTTACCCATCAAACCGTCGGTAAAATTGGACTTGGAGGCCCTTAAACAGGGCAAATACCACCGGGAAGATTTGATCCTATACAATCGTTCACATTTAGGCGTCTATGAAGGTCAAGAGGTCGCGCTACATACGGGGCCTTACGGTATGTACGTGACATGGGGGGACACCAAGAAGAGCTTGGGTGTCTTGGAAGTAGCTGAACAGCGTATGGCGTCTGAGTGGGGTCCGGGACCTGACTGGGATGTGGAGACGGTGGGACGATGGATCACCGGAAAAGACGCCCCGGCAATCACCGAAGGCGAGGGAGAGTCCGAAGACAGTAAAATCATCCGGGTATTGTCACCGGACATGAGTTTACGTCGCGGGCAGTACGGCATGTACGTGTATTACAAACCTTCCACGGCACCCCGACCCACCTTTATCAATCTCCGTAAATTCCCTGGGGATGCACAAACATGTGAAGCGGATATTTTGATATCATGGTGTATGGAAAACATGACCACCCCCAAGAAATATGGCGGTCGTGGAGGACGCGGGGGTCGTGGAGGACATGGTGGTCGTGGAGGACGCGGGGGGAGAAAAGGAACTGCGTAACGTAATTTCGCGTGATATTATAAACATAATATCACGATGACCCGGTCCCAACGGGGCGGCAATATATTTTCTCTGGTCGGTGGTGGGTTACTCTATATCATCAATGTGGTAGCAGGACTTTTCATCCATACTGGTTCCTATGTCGCTGAAAACATACAGGAGATCCTATACCATGTATTATTGCTTCTCGCCTATGTGATGTGCTTCTACTACTTACAGTTTAAAAACACCGAAATACCCAGTTTCTTGGTCTTGGTCGTACTGCATCTCATTTTCTTGGGAGTCATGCTCGCCATCAAAGTTAAATTGCCCGTCATGGAAACCGGAAATCCCTGGAGCGTCGGAACCTTTTCTATCTACGTACTGTCAGTCGGATGGATATTCGTCGCCGTAGCTCTGGGATTGGTGCTTAAAATATACTACGATTTGTACCATACGTTTGTGGTGCAAGGGGGTATAGACATTCAGTTTGGCGGGGCAGAAACTGTACGACAATATTTTGTCCAGACCCTCTTGTATGCCGTCATATTGATGTGGGGGTTTTACCTCTTGGAATACCTGAAAACGAACGATGTGTTGTTATTAAATGTAGTGTTCTTGGTGCTCGCCCTGGTCTTGGTGTGTTACGCCATCTATCATTTCATCCATCAGTATGTGGTAATGGGGGTCATAGAAACGGTGGCTTCGTTTATCAGTATGGCCTGCATTCAATACATCAACGAACATCCTGTGGATTATGCCCATTTCTTCACACAGCACCCCATTGTTAACAATGTGATATTACTGGTGGGTATCGTATTCAATCTTGTGGCAGTGGTACTTTATTACATGGCGAGCACCCTGGCCGAACAAGCCGGTTCCATTGCATTGCCTGACGTATTACAAATGAACCCCGCCTACCATGAAGGGTTCGTGATGACCCAAACCATCCAAGGCAAGGAGTGTCAGTTGGACAGTCAAGACCCTGAGCTTTATACACTTCTGAAAACTCCCCACGCCGGAACCATGGATATTATTGCTAACAATTTTTGTTCTGAACCTACCCCGCCAGCTCCAACCCCCACCGTTCCCAATATCCAGGACCGTCTTTTGAGTATGTGGAACAACCGTGAAGACCCCCCGTCCAGTACCAGTGCTCCGTCGTTTTTCAATCTCGTGGAATCGTCCAGCAAATATGTGCCGATTAACGACCGCCCAACCGCGGAACCTACTACCACTCCAACTCCTTTTCACACCGTCGGTCCAACACCCTCTCATACCGTCAGTCCAACTCCTTTTCACACCGTCGGTCCAACTCATGTACCTACCACAAAAACCGTTTAGAATGATCCTTGTATACTTATATTAAGGACCGTTTCGGTAATTTTCCAAGGGTGGTGTCAGATACGTATCCATATGACTGCCAAGGTATATGCGTTGCAGGAAATACAGGAATGGATTCAATATAGCCTTGATTCTTTCCCTGGAACCACGCCTTACCAGTCGCATCTTCCATATGAAGTGGTGGAACGTATTCGGCAGTTGGACGAAATTGTGGTAGAAGTACCGATCCCCCCGGCTTCAGCTTCGGCCACCGGGAGTTCCGTAACCGCATCTGAACATCCAACGTTTTATCACCGACCTACCCATCATCCACGTTCTGCGTCTAACTTGGTCCAAATTAAGCGCGGGGCTGAGCCTCCTTCTCGTTTTGAACGTCATCATGGACGCGAACGCACACATGGAAATGGACGCAAACCCGCCGCGCCGAGCCGTCAGGCCACGGAAGAATGGCAGGCAATGAAAACCCATGCCCCAGTGGTCCGTTCCAAGGAAGGGGTGGAAAAAGACATCAATGAGGTGCGCATTGCCTTGAATAAAATTTCCAATAAAAATTACCAAGCACAGCTGCAAATCATTATGGATATTGTTACCAAAGAGGCCGATAACACAGAGGCTATTCAAAAAATCGCCCAGTTTATTTTTGATATTGCCAGTACCAACAAATTTTACGGGGAAATATACGCCGACTTGTACCGCGACTTGGTGCGTAATTCCGAGGGAGAATCATGCAGTGCATTCATAGATATTTTGCACGATTTCGTCGCGTCGTTCAAAGGCACCATTCAGACCATTCAGTACGTGGATTCTAATGTAGATTACGATGCCTTTTGTGAGTATACGAAAGCCAACGAAAAACGGCGGGCCACGGCGTCGTTCATTGTCATGTTGATGTTACGTGAGTTGCTCACGTGTGACACCATTTTAGATATTATGGATTTTTTTCAGACCACCGTGGCAGAATACATTCATCAAGACACCCGTACCAACGAAGTGGACGAAATTACCGAATTGCTCTTTTTGTTGGCGACTTTAGGTAAAGATACCCTGAAATCCTCCCCTACCTGGACCACGTCCGTCCTACCTTATATTCACCGCATGTGTCAATATAAAATGAAAGAATGCCCAGGATTGTCTTCACGCACGTTATTCAAATACAAAGACCTCGGTAAAATGATCCTATAGTTTTGTTTGATTATGTCTTCATAACGTATAGGGTCTAGACAAGCGCCACAATGAACGACTGGCAGGCATTCGTTAAGTGGTTCTATGCGTCAGAAAAGAAACGAGATAATACGCCCTGCCGCGAGAGCGGTACCTTGAAACGGGCCGCGAAAAGTTACCAATGTCATAAACGGATGGCGAACCGCAAAACGCGGCGCAGTACGCGTTTCCGGGGCGTCAATCCGATGCACAAGCTGAAGAAGGATTAGACGACTGGACCATCCACTGCTTAAATTCTGCAGGCGTGGGACAATGTTCACACCAACGACAATAACATATTTGTTGTGAACGCTCGGGGTCCAAGTCTATCCAATCCAATACGTAATCATGCGTACATGCGGTAGATAGGTGAGGTTGGGCATCACAGAATGAAACATCGGAGCTGCCAGACATAATATGACATGAACCCATCTATTTAGATGGGTTGGTTTGTATACACAGCTTATTCTGTGCAATACTATATACTGACCTACATTTAGAAAAGAAACAACATGACTTCGGTTCAAATGGCAAATTTTGCCACCGGCACCGGAGCGTTTGATGCCACGATGTACAACGGTGCCATGTTGGATAGTTCGCCCTTTGCCGGTAACGGTGATTTATCGTTGAATGCCGCTTCGTCGCAATATGTTCAAACCAATACCGCGTTTACAACCGCAGCACCCGCTTTGGGTAGCGGTATGACGTTTACTGGATGGTTCTTTCCTTCGGGAAATCAGGTAGTCGGAAGTACCATTTTTGATATTTCCACCGCAACTGTTGCAGTGTCGCTTTTTTACAGCACTTCCACGACCTTATCTGGCTATTTCAATGGTGGGCTGGTTAACTCCGTGTACCCCATCAGTACCAACACATGGCATTTTTTTTGCTACACCATTTTTTGTACCTCGTCCTACTACGCTATGCAAACGTTGTATGTGGACAATCCTGCAGTGATAAACTCTTCACAAACCAGCGTGAATTATGTGCAAATCACCTCGCTCGGATACAATTATTTGGGCTACGGAATTGGCCAAGCCGGCACGACCGCTTACCAATATTTCAACGGCAAATTGGACGAATTCCGCTTTTACAAACGCGTATTGACGCTTCCTGAAATCAACGTGCTCTACAACTACAACTACAATACCAATACCATTTCTTCCAGTTCAGTGACGGCCACTCCGGTTTACAACTCCAACATATATTCCAATGCCGTGCAAATTGATGTGACCGGTACCTTCAGTGGCCTGGACATCAGCCGCAACCCTCCGTTCACCGGGGCCTCCAAGTTGTTGGTATCATGTGCCAGTCTCTATTCTAGCAATGGCACCACTTGGTCGTATTTTGATATGAACGTCCTTCCAGATGTCTCCTATACCTACTATGTGATGCCCTATGTGTCCACGGTCTTGGGTAACATGGTGACCATGGGCACGATCTATACCACCACCATTGTGAACGGGTTTTTCAACACTTTAGCATCCGGTACTTTGCCAACAAACAATACCGGTACCAGCACCTTTAGCTTGTCGGGATGGACCGTGAGTAATGGCGCCGGCAACACGTGTTATCTCTGCGCAGGAAACGGCACGGTCAATAGCAGCGTGGTGTACAGCGGCACTCTCCCTTCACTCATAACCTACTACTTGGACATAGCTACGGCGGCATCTACGTCGTCCAACATCAGCCAATACATTGGTGTCTATACCAATACCACTGGAACCATTAGCTTCTACGCTTGGCCGGCTGACGGCGCCTACGCGACCGGGTGCACCCTTTCCGTCTACTTGGGGGGCATGACCCTTCTTTACAACTACAGCTTTACACCGGGAACCGCCGTTCCCTACATGTCATTCTCTCTTCCGTTCACCATGAGCACGTTGGGGTCGTACGCATTGACCTTTGTCGTGAACAACCGTTCCGCCAGCACCAGCTCCATTTGTATTGCCGGCGTACAAATGCGTAATCCCACCGTGGCCGGCATCGGATACAAGTCCGTGGATCCCAGCATGACCCAACTCTATTATCCTCTGGATGCGTCGTTTGGGACGGCCGGGGCACAAGGTCAATTGTACAACTACGCTACCGGGACGGGGGTGTATAGTACTGCCAAATTGTACGGAAACGCACGTATTGGATCCACCAATCCCACCCCCATCTATGGAACTGGATACCTCGCTTTGGACGGCACGGCAGGGACCTACATAACCATGGATACTTGGACCTGCCCTGCTGCCTCGGGTACCAACGGGTTTTCCATGGCGGCGTGGGTCTACCCCACGTCCATCACCGGAAATCCCACGATTTGCTACCTATCCAACGGCACCGCCAGCCTCTCCATCAGCTTGAATACCACCGGTCAAATAGACTTTTCTTTCAATAACACCGCAGGAAGCAACTACATCATCAACAATTTCAACCTGGTCCCCAATCGGTGGTATTTTGTGACCGTGACGGCCAAATACAGCACCGGGACCAGCGGTATCTACAACTATTTTGTGAACGACGTGTCCTTGGGTTATTTTGTGGCCCCGTGGCCCAACGTTACGAGCTCCTATACCACGAACTATTTGGGAGGATTCCCCAGCGGGACCACGATTGCGGGAGCCAACGGTACCCTGGGTAATTTTACCGGCAACATTGAAGAATTCCGGGTGTACAACCGGACCTTGACCAGCCAAGACGTTTTATCGCTCTGGTCGTCGGGTTATAGCACTAACCAGTATTCCAACTTGATTGACCCGAGTGGACTCAACTTATACTTCCCATTTGACCAAGGCACACTGTTGGTGTAGACAATTTGTCCTAGGCAGGGATCCTATACATTCATTGGTACGACGTATTTCGTTGTTGGTTGTCATACTGTCGTCAATGCATCACGAGCTGTAAAAATAATATGATGATAATGTAAAAATACATTATCATTCGGTTAAAATGTCAAATTTAGTCGCCAATTTTGCCTCGGGAGTGGGAAAACGGGACATTATATTGTTGAACGGCCCCGTCGTGGATGTGTCGGCCGTGGTGGGAGAGACGACTGACCTATCACTCAATGCCGCCATGTCGCAATCGCTGCAATTCATCACTCAATTCACCACGTTTTCTCCCACTCTTGGCAACGGCATCTCATTCTCAGGATGGTTTTACCCAAGTGGTAGTCAAACCGCGGGCTCCACCATTTTTGACATTCAGGGAGACGCGACGTCCGTGTCACTTTTATATAAAACCGCCAATACGCTCAGCGCTTTTTACAACGGAGTCACCCTGGATTCATCGTATATCATCGTACCAAACGCGTGGCATTTCTTTTCCTATACCGTCTTTTGCACCTATGCTACGAAGGCACTGCAGACCCTCTACATTGACCCGGGCAACAATCCGAGTCCAATGATCAGCCAAACGGTCGCACCTTATGTGGCCTTTAGCTCCACAGGCAACAACTTCTTGGGTTATGGGAAAGGCACCAACGACGTACCTGGAATACCGTACGGCTACTTTAACGGCAAATTGGACGACTTTCGCTTCTATAATCGGGTCCTTGCATCCGCCGAAATCAACGTCTTGAGTGGATATACCAATACTTCCCCGTTACCCACCCCCATAGTAACCTCGGCAAACAGTGTGGCCTACGACACCGCGGTGCGCGTTGATGTGAGCGGCACCTTCAGCGGTCTCAACATCACTCGGAATCCTCCGTTCCCCGCAACTGGGGTGGACGTCGCCTACAACACGACTATAAACCCCGTCTTTGTAGTGACCGGCAAAGACCTGGTGTCCGTGGACGGTTATACATGGTCCTACGTAGATACGACAGTTGCCCCAGGTCAGACCTACAGCTATACGTTGACTCCCTACATACCCAGAGGCAACCTATATTATCCCAATCCTTCCTACGGTACTCCGACAACCGTATCGAGTCTCTCTACATTGACGCTACGAAACGGCAATTTCACTGCATTAACCACCGGCTCGTTGCCGGCCTACGACGGTTCGTACGTGGTAGCCCCCGCCATTGCCAATTGGTCATTTACAATGACACCCGACAGTCAATACTATCTGAACCGCGGTCGAGGCCCTTTGACCGGGATCAACCAGTATACTAATGCTCTACCGTCCAATAGCACCTACTATGTGGCGGTCCAAACGGCAGCATCGTCCACCAATACCTTTTCCCAATCCATCAGTATGTACCAAAACGCCCGCGTCAATGTCTCTTTTTACGCCTGGACACTGGATAATTCGCTGAACACGGCACCCCTGAAATTATCCGTATCGGTAGGTGGGACCGTCTTGCTCAATGCCTATCCTTTGTCTGTCGGAACGGGTATTCCCATGCGGTCCTTCTCCCTGCCAGTGACGTTGACCACCTCGCTTTTCAGTACACCGGTCACGTTTACCGTCACCAATACCTCAACGACAGGTCCCAATACCATGTGCTTTTCCCCCATCCAGTTTGTCCGAAACCAGACGGAAGGGGTCTTTTATAACGCGATAGACCCCTCGGGACTGCAACTATACTATCCCTTGGACGTGGCCACCACTGCCGGGAAACTCACCAACTACGCATCAGGAACGGGAACGGCCGACGGTACCTTGGTCAACACGAATCTCCAGAGCGCTCCGCCCGTACCGGTGGGAAGCGCGTATTTGTACACCAACGGCGGCCCGAATTCGTACGCAAAACTGGGCAATTGGACCTGTCCCACGGCCAGCGCCCAGAATGGGTTTACGATTGCTGGCTGGGTCTGTCCCTCTATTCCTGTGAACCAAGAACCTTCGGGGGCCACCGTCGTCTCACTCTCCAACATGACTGGAGGCCACCTCTCCCTATATTTGAGGCAACCAGGAATCTTGGATCTGTCGTGCAGTGGAGTGCGTGGTATCATGATAGACCCGTCTAACCAGCCCTTGGTCGCGGGTCAATGGACTTTTTTCACGGTGACCTGCGCCGGGACCAGCGACGGAAGTGGCACCTATACGTACTATTTGAACGATACCTGCATGAACCAGACGGTGGGTAACTGGCCCGACACGAGAAGCCCCTACAGTTTGAACTATTTAGGAGGGGTGCCGAACACGACCGTCATCGCGGTGGATGGTTCCACAAATCTCTGCAACTTTACTGGATATATGGACGATTTCCGTATTTATAACCGCACTCTTACCTCACAAGACATCTATGCTTTGTGGAACTTGGGTCAAAGTGCGGGCGGAGGAGCCGGCGTCAATACGGTGGATCCTACGAACATGAATTTCTACTATAGTTTCAATTAAGAGACCGAACCTGTGCTTCCATACCAACATGGAAGCCAGATTTATCCCCATGTATACTATATGATATGAAGAGCACGGTTGCCATCGTGGCGGAGATTGTCCTCTGGGTCATCGCCATCTATTTCACCATTTACTGTGTTAAAAATTACATAGACGGGTCCAATATTTACTATACCTGTTTCCTGCATTTGCTCCTCATTTTCCTGACGGTACTTTTGTACCCACCCGAATAAATACCCATAATGTATAGGATGGGCAACTGCACCACACGTCGCTACCTACATTCGGTGCAGCGGGTCCAAATTTATCTAGATTTGCCACATGAAAACAGCCTGATTCATGCGACAATTAAAAACGACACAATGTGTCCTATATGCCTGGAACCCATCCGTATTATCTTCATGTTCATTCCATGTTTTCATCCCGTATGTGAACCCTGCGCCATCCAAATGTACAATCTAAAAAAAAGGTTGACATGCCCCCTCTGTCGCAACACGTACCTATGATTCTGTATTGTGGCAAACTACACGTACATGGACAACAAGCTCTGATTCTGATTCTCATCTTGGCGAATCAGAATATCCACATCCTTCTTGGTCACCGTATAAGGAAAGGTCACCCGGAGTTCCACGTCCTTGCCCAAAATAGACTTGGCACCGTCCTCCACCCGCATCAGACGGAACAAGTTCAACTTGGTATGAATGATTTCCAAGCAACGGTTCAGGTTACGCACCCCCTGTTCATTCTGGGTAAACTTGGCACTGGAAATGATGTATTGGATCACCTCATCCGGGATGATAATATCGCCTTCTTGGAAATTCACCTGCTCCCGGATCTTGGGCAACATGTACTTCTTGGCAATGATGACCTTTTCCGCTTGGTCGTACCCCTTGGTTTTGATCCTATACATTCTATCACGCAGAATGGGATTGACCAAGTTCTCGTCATTGTAGCTGAAAATGAAGAGACATTTACTCAGGTCAAAATCCACCTCGCTAAAGTACTTGTCGTGGAACTGACTGTTCTGACTTTTGTCCGTCAAATGCGTCAAGATGCCCGTAATCTCCTGGCCGCGCGCCGAATCGCTAATCTTGTCCAACTCGTCAAAGTAGATCACAGGATTCATGCATTTGCTATCAATGAGAATCTGCACGATGCGACCCCATGTACTCCCCTCGTAGGTATACGAATGACCCTCCAGGACGCTGGAATCGCCGGCGCCCCCCAACGCCATGAACGCAAACTCGCGCCCCAGGATTTTGCTGATACCCTCCTTGGCCAGGCTCGTATTATGTGTGACGGTGAAATTCCCCAACATGAACCGTTTGTTCCCGTCAATCTCAAACCCGTAATAGTCGCCCCGCCCGACGGGCGTGACCTGAATCGGGCTCCAGAGATGGGCATCGTGTGGTTCTGTGGGTTCTGAGGGACCGGAAGGAACCGTAAATACTTGGGACGGAATATCGCCGAGGCCCGGGCCCCGAATTTCCAACCAAGTGTCGTTGGTATCGTTCGGGACCACAGTGACACGCAGACCCAGCGATCGTACCAAGAAGAGCACGTCGCTCACCATGGCGATGTGTTTCAATCGGAGACTGAACACGGCCCGCAAAGCATCATAGTATCCTTGACAGTCCAATATACCGGCCAACAGTTGCAGTCGGGTCGGACGGTCATTGATGACATAGGCGCGGAACGCGGTCCCGTCGTCCACATCGTAATAATCTTCAGGATGCTTCAGGAAATCTATGCCCATGTCGTAAGCTGAAATCATGACGGGGAATGTGGGAAAATCTACCCCCGCTTTGTAGCCGTACAGTTCGGTTTGCTTGCTCTCCGGCAACGCCAGATATTCCATGACGGTCATGTCCACTACGTCACCCCGGTACGTCTTCAGCGAGAGAATATGCTCCGAATTGACCGTATAAGTTTCCCCCGTATGACTGATGATATCGTACATCTCGTCCTGACCGCGTCCGAGCCCCAGTACATTACGGGGTGTGGAATCGTCGCCCATCAGGACATCCCCCGTTTGAACATCTTGGACCATTTTTGTGGTACCGTCGTACATGAGGATGGGGGTGTTCAATGCAAAGCACTTGCCTGTGCCAGGTGGACCGTGGATCGCAATGGCGCATCCCATGGCATCGGGGTTGGTCATCCACTGACCAATCATCTGAAGGATTTGCAATTTGGCGTCGTCTAGACCGTACACACAGTCGTCCAACTGGGATTTAGCGTTTTTCATGAACTGATCACATACATCCACTCCGTCGGACATTTTCACGTCCAGACTCTTGTAAACGTTGAAAGGAATGCGCATGAACGTGTCTACCCACGTTTTCATCTTGTGGTATTCCGTCTCCCCGGGTTCCATGGTGCGCATGACATTGAGTTTCTGCATCACTGTGGCCTTGTGCTTCGCCGGCAACTTGGTCTGAAGGAGAGTGAGACGGTACGGCTTGTCAATATGAATGTGCTCATTGATGATTTTTAGCTCGTCCATGATGGCCTTTTGCTCCTTGTGCGACAGCTTCTTCTTGAAATAGTCAATCTCCGACGTTGTGTTCTTGGTCTCCGTCTTGATGAGACTGAAATAATCCTTGGCGTTCTTGGTCCGTGTCTTCTTCACCAACTTACTGATGGAATCACAGCACTCTTTCATGGTACGCAAGAGGATTTTACTGCGGGGGTTCTTTTTTAGCTTCTCAGACAAGTGGCGTTTGAGGTCAATGAGCTCCTTGTACTCGTCTTCCACCGTGATTTTGGGGACGGCCTCTTCTTGGGCTTTTTTGGCGGCCGCCGCCTTCTTCGCCGCCGCCTTCTTGGATTTGGGACTCACCATGGACTGCAACTCCTCCTTGGGATACTCAATCGTCTCGTACGATTCCTTCATAAAGGTCTTCTCGTCTTCGCTACCGCATTCATCGTTGTCAAACTCCAGTGCCTGTTCAATTTCGGCATTCTCGGCCTGTTCCAACGAATCGTAAAATCCGCCGTCGTCGCCGTCGCCCGGTCCTCCCAACATGATCATGATACTTCCCTGCTTTTGTCCCCCCATCACGAAGTCGTCGTCTTCGTCCTCCTCTTCCTCTTCGTCCTCTTCCTCCTCTTCGGCCCTCATAAGACGATGACGGTCTGAACGCTTGGACGGCTTGGACTTTTTATCCGAGGTCTTTTTCTTTTTGGCCGGTTCGGTGGCCTTGGCCTTTTTGGGGGTAGTCGTCGTCTTCTTGCGACGAATGAACCGGTCAATCAAGGCATCGTCCTCTTCCTCTTCGGAATCCCGCACCCGAATTCGTTTTTGGGATTGGGATTTCTTGACCGGAGGATGGTACGACGCGTCCTCGTCCTCATCGTCCTCGTCCTCGTCATCTTCGTCATCCTCTTCCTCATAATCGTCTTCATATTCTTCTTCATCCTCTTCATCTTCGTATTCCTCCTCATCGTCGTCGGTCACCCATTCTTCCGACACCTCTGAATCCTCGTCATCATCACTCTCGGGCTGTTGCTGCCGACGCTTCTTCTTGGTATCGCGTTCCGGCTTGGTCGCTTCACGCATCTTGATGTTGTGCTTGAGAGACATGGTCAATGGGGTTGGGTCGGTCGGGGATAGGGTCAGAACAATGGAGTGTGGAATTGGGATCCTATACTTCCTTTGGAATCAATTTTTTGTTTGGTTCTAAAAATTGATTGCGTAATGTGTTTCATGAAAAAGGACATAATAATACCTGCTTTAGTATATACCATCAACATCACGCTTCTGGATACAGACAGTGGCCATGGAAAAGAATCACCGTTCCAAGATGTTGAAGGAAAAGACGCCCTCACGGATCATCGGGATTCAGTTCAGCATGTTGTCGCCCGACGAGATACGTAAAAATTCCGTCGTGGAGATTACGTCGCGGGACACCTACATCAACAACAAACCGTGCATTGGGGGACTCTTTGACCCGCGCATGGGAGTCTTGGAACCGGGCACAATTTGTCCCACGGACGGCATGGTGTACATCAATACCCCGGGGTACTTTGGTCATATTGAGTTGGCGCGTCCCGTGTTCTTCATTCAGCATTTGAAAGAAATCATGAAAATTTGTAGGTGTGTCTGTTTCAAGTGCAGCAAGTTGCTCATCAATAAAAGTCAACATACGCATATTCTGAGCTTGCGCGGTGAAGAGCGGTGGAGTTACGTGTCGGCGTTGGCGGTCAAAATCAAGCGATGTGGTCAAGATACCGACGACGGATGTGGCTACAAGCAACCGGACAAGATCAAGCTGGAGGGCATGTCCAATATCATGGCGGTATGGGAGAAACTGGGGGAGCTCAAGTTGACGCCGGAGATTATCTTGAAAATCTTCAAGCGCATTTCCGACGACGACGTCTTCTTCATGGGATTCAATCCGTTGTGGTCGCGCCCCGAATGGATGATTTGTACCGTGTTGCCGGTTCCGCCGCCCGCCGTGCGTCCTTCGGTCAAGCACGACGCTCAGCAACGTTCAGAGGACGATTTGACGCATATTTACAGCAACATCATCAAATACAACAACAATCTGAAGGAGCGTATGAACTCGCAGGACACCAATGCATACGCCATTGAGGTGTTGAGTACCATGTTGCAGCATTCCATTGCCGTGATTGTCAACAACAAAATCAAGGGGGTGGATCCCATGGCGCAACGCTCGGGTCGTCCTTACCAGTGCATCATGACCCGTATCAACAGCAAATATGGTCGTATTCGCGGCAACCTGATGGGGAAGCGTGTGGACTACAGCGCCCGGTCGGTCATCACCGGTGACCCTAATTTATCCATGCGGCAAATCGGGGTGCCGCTCAAGATCGCCAAGAATTTGACCAAACCCATGGTGGTGAACGACATGAACCGCGATTTCCTGATGAGCCTGGTGCAAAATGGTCCGGACATTTGGCCTGGGGCCAAGATCCTGGAGCGCAAAAACGGCGAAAACATTTCGCTACGTTACGTGGACCGCGCATCCATCACCCTGGAGAATGGCGACACCGTCCACCGTCACATGATGGACGGCGACATGGTGTTGTTCAACCGACAGCCGTCGCTCCACCGGGCCTCCATGATGGGGCATATTGCCAAAATCATGAAGGTGGGCGACTCGTTTCGCATGAATGTCAGTAACACTAAACCGTACAATGCTGACTTCGATGGCGACGAGATCGAGAAATTTGTCTCTAACATGTAGATGCCCATCAAGTTGTAGACAATACTTGGTGGGGAAAACATTGGAATGTCTACTTATCACATACCTTGGCATAGGTATGAGGTAAATATAACTACATAGTCGGATTATCAAATCTATATAAAAATAGCTCCTATAATATAAAGAACCATGTCGGAGATTTATAACAAAAACGAGTTTCATCGGGTTAGTGGAGAAATTTATAAAATCACCAATACAGTTAACAATAAATGCTATATCGGTCAAACAAGAAGTCACCACTTAAACAATGGTAAATACCGTCCATTTGGATATTTGGGTAGATTCAATTGTCATATTTCCGAAGCATATAGAAATAAACAGCATTCAGTGTACCTGGATGCATCTATACGGAAATACGGACATGACAAATTTGTATGTGAACGTATTCTGGAATGTTCAATCAATGAACTGGACCAATACGAACAACACTACATTTCTGAATTCAACTCCAAATATCCAAATGGGTATAACTTGACCAACGGTGGGCAAGGAAAAGGATACATGAAAGGTGAAAAGCTTACTTTCCATGAACCTAATCCGAAACCTCCCAATTGGGAAAGAAAACCATTGACACGAAGTGAACATACTAAAAAGTTGATATCTGAACGTCTCAAGATTGCCAAACAAGACATTTCACACCGTGAATGTCAAATGCGCCTGACACAGAATCAACACTATAAAAAGAAGTTTGACCTTTATAAAGACGTTACTGTAGATGGTAGCAACCTTGAACAATATATCCACGTAATTCGTAATAATAAAAAAAATTACGATTATGTGCGCGTAAAAATTCAAGGTATAAGAATCCACTTTACCGGGAAATATGAAACTATCTCCGACACACAAAAACGAGCTTTACAATTTATAAAAGAATTGATAATCTGGCAACACGACCAAATTGCGGGAACGTCCTTAGAGCCCTCACCTACCACCCCATTGTTGGAAACAACCGATGGGGGAACTCGGGTAATGACCGAAACCAATGGTAAAAACGGTGAGGGATTGGGCAATCCGCAGCCAAGCCCCTACGTCCGCTATGATAAGGATACGGGGAAGGTTCAACGACTTGATGATTGTGGGTCTGAGGGGACTAATCACCCCCCATGAAGGCTTAAGGTAAAGTCTAATCCTGGTCCGAAAGGTCAGGCATCACCTACGTTGTAAAACATAACGTAGTGTGTATGGAATTTGCATATGCCACAAAACACCATTACAGAAATAGAGCTGCGTCATTTGGCAGCCACCCCGTACCAAATTATCAACCCGGGGTCCAACAAGCCGATTATCGGCATTTTCCAGGATTCGCTGTTAGGATCCTATAGATTCACTCGGAAGGACATTCACTTTACCCCCCTGCAGGCCATGAATCTCTTGATGATGTTCCCCCATGTCCAGGTAGACGAATTGCGGCGTATCTACGAGGAGGACCCCGACCACCGGATTTCCAACTTTCATGTTCTGTCCCAGATCATGCCGCCGCTCACCCTCAAGTACAAGACCGGACTGTTTGACGACGCGGAAGACGCCAAGACCTCCAATAACGTATTGGAGATTCGTGCGGGCCAGTACTTGCGCGGTCAACTGGAAAAGGGCGTCTTTGATGCGGCGACCAAGGGCATCTTGCACCGGATTTGCAACGACTTTGGTAACATGGCCTGCGCCGACTTCAACGATAACATGCAAAACGTTGTCACCGAGTATATGAAGACCAGCTCGTTCAGCGTGGGCATCAGCGACCTCATTGCTGACCGCAAGACCAACGAGGAGATCATCACCTGCATCAAGAAACAAAAGATGGAGGTGCAGACCATCATTGACAAGGTGCATCTGGGCATCTTTGAGAACAAGACGGCCAATTCCAACGCCGTGCATTTTGAACAAGAGGTCAGTAACATTCTCAACAAGGCCACAGAACATGCGGGCAAAATCGGCAAGAAATCCCTCAGCCGCGACAACCGTTTCCTCATGATTGTGGAGTCGGGATCCAAGGGCAACTTGATCAACATTTCGCAGATGGTGTCTTGCTTGGGGCAACAGTCGGTGGACGGCAAGCGCATTTCCTACGGGTTTGACGACCGCACCCTGCCTCATTTCAAAAAATACGACGATTCGCCCAATGCCCGTGGGTTTGTGGAGAATTCGTACATCACCGGTCTCAGTGCCCCGGAACTGTTCTTTCACGCGATGGCGGGACGCACGGGGTTGATTGATACTGCGGTTAAGACGAGCAGTACCGGGTATATCCAGCGCCGATTGGTCAAGGGTTTGGAGGATCTGATGGTCAACTACGACATGACGGTCCGCAACAACAAGGGGAAAATCATCCAGTTTCAGTACGGTGACGACAACTTTGACGCCACCAAGGTGGAAAATCAAATACTTCCACTGATTGAGATGACCGTGGAGGACATGTACATGTTCTACGATCTGCCGGGCATGAATGAGGCCGAGAATAACATTCGCCTCGCCGTGTTTACCAAGGCCGCCGTTAGCCGCATGAATAAGCAGCGTGCCCAGTGCAAGGAACAATGTTTGAAGTACACGGAGCGGTTGATGGAGGCCCGCGATTTGGTCGTGGAAAAGGTCTTTGCGAGCCAAAACGAAAAATCGGTGCGCATTCCCATTGCATTCCAATACATCATTGCCAACATCCAGGGTCAACTGCATCTGGACGAGAATTCCGCCGTGGACATTACCCCTCTGGAGGCCTTCAAGATGATTGAATCCTACTTTGAGCGCATTTGCGCGATTCCGTGCGTCAAAGTGAACCGCCTGATTGAAATTGCCTACTACTACTACCTGACTCCCCGCGATTTACTCATCAAGCGCCGGTTCCACGAGAAGGGTCTGCGACTGCTGCTGGAGACCATCGTACTCAAATTCAAAGAGGCCCTGGTGCATCCCGGAGAAATGGTGGGCGTGGTAGCCGCCCAGGGTTGCGGTGAGCCAACCACCCAGCTCTCCATCCTGCGCACAGAGAACATCAAGGTCGTGCGCGTCAACAAGAAGACCCAAGTGCCCGAGATGGTGTCGGGGGAAATCGGTACCCTGTGTGACCGCATCATTGCCCAATTGCCGGAATACACCTTTGATACCGGCCACCAGGACAGTGTGGAAACCGTGCTGGAACCTCTGGAAGACGAGTACTACATTGTGGGCGTGGACGAGAAGGAACGGACCCACTGGAACCGTATTTCCCACGTGAGTCGCCACATTGTCAACGGCGACATGATTCGCGTCAAGACGCGCAGTGGGCGCGTCGTGGACACCACCATGAGTCACTCCCACCTCGTTCGCAAGGACCAGTCGGTTCAGCCGATTTTGGGATCAGATATGACGGTGGGCATGCGCATCCCGGTGGCCAAGCACATTGACAATGCCTTTGTGCGCGACACCGTGACAATTGCGGATCACATACATGCCTTGGACCGCGAATTCGGCTGGTTCGTCGGGGCGTATTTGGCGGAGGGTTGCCTCGTGAAGAAAAAGGGCTCGGAAGAAGCCACGGGCACCATCTCCATTTCCAATGTGTCAGAGTACTACATTCAACAGGTTGGGCAATTTGCCGGGCGTTTTGGGAGAACATGCCGGACCAAGTCCAAGACGGCACCCATCCTAGGAAGCGCCAAATCCTATACCAATGCGGACACGTCCTTCACCTTCAAGCCGCTGGCGGATTTCCTGATGAGGACGTGCGGCACGGGGTCCTTCAAGAAACGGGTGCCTGACTTTGCCTTCTTGGCTCCTGACGACTTCAAGGCGGGTCTCCTGGCCGGTTACATGGACGGCGACGGCAACTTCATGTGCGACAAACTGCACCATCAGATTCGGGTGTGCAGCCGCAGTGAGCAACTCATCAAAGACGTGTCGCTTCTGTTTGGCTACTTGGACATCTTCGGGTCCTTGCACACCGGGTACCGCAACGGCGCGAATTACTACCACCTGGCGATTTCTCCCAAGTACGCCGAGACGTACGAGGAACGCATCGGTTCCCATCTGCATGCCGACAAGTTGCGCGCGTTGGTGGACTATACGAAGCGTACCGGGGTGCACAGTCTGCGCGAAGACACGGACCGTATCAATGGTCTGGGCGAGGTGATTGCGGCCTGCGGCAAGACCCTGGAACTGCCGGGTCAAAGCCGTCTGTACCGCCGTTGGTTGAAGAAGGACGCGATTGGCCGCAATACCCTAGAGAAATACATTCAGGAATTTGAACAACACGACAAGGCGGGCCTTATTCAGAAGGAACTTGCCGTCTTGAAACAAGCCGCCTACTCGCACGTGGTATGGGACGAGATTGTGGAGATTGAACGCTACACGCCCGACCAGACGGAATATGTCTACGATTTCACGGTGCCGGGGAACCAAACTTTCATGACGGATTATGGTGTCATTGTGCATAATACATTGAACTCGGTTATCTATGAAGAGGAAATATTGGTGAGAAATTCCAAGAAAGAAATCATGAAAGTACAGATTGGGGATTTCACCAAGACCCAATCACTGTTATCCCAAAAGGTGGAGTATATGTCAGAAAAGGATACTACTTATGCAGAATTGGCAGAGTATTATGAAGTGCCTTGTGCTACTGAGGATGGTTGTACTGTGTGGCGTCGCATTGAAGCCGTGACTCAGCACCCGGTGATCAATGAAGATGGTACCAATACCATGTTGAAAGTTAAGCTTAAGACTGGTCAAGAAGTCACGGCAACCAAAGCCAAATCGTTCCTTCAGTTGATTGATGGAAAAATACAAGGTGTGCATGGCAAAGATTTGAAGGTGGGTGATTACTTACCAGTATCGCGTAAGCCCTTGGATTACACAGAATCCCACCAATTGGATCTGCGTACGATTCTACCCATGACCGAGTATATCTATGGTTCAGAAATGCAAAAAGCAGCTGCTGTCATGCATGAACATCATTGGTGGAAGAAACATGCCAATATTACATTTACCCTTCCGTTTCAGAGAAGCGATTCCGTCGTGGTGGCGATTAAAAAATCACGTAAAGGACAGGAAAATCGTATTGAATACGAACCAGGACGGGTATATACCAAGACCAATATCATCTGCAATTACCAAATACCCGAAATCATTGACCTAGACTACGATTTTGGTTACTTACTCGGTGCCTATTGCGCCGAAGGATGTACCACGCATCATCAAATATCTATTTCCAACAATGACTCCGCATACTTTGAACCCATTATCCGGGTATGTGATAAATTCAAACTCACCTACAAAATGTACACTCATGAAAATAAGAATGGGTCAGGATGGACCAGTTCAGACATGCGCATTTATAGTACGATACTTACACGTATCATCACCAACTTATGCGGCAAGATGAGCCATTTGAAGCAAATTTCACCCAAAGTTGTATTCTCTAACCGAGAATGTGTGATTGGATTCTTGGATGCTTATATTAGCGGTGACGGAACTATCAGCCAGAACAAACAAAAGATACCAACAAATATTAGCATATCATCCACTTCTAAAAACATGCTTACGGATGTGAGTGTCATGTTGCGTAATCTGGGAGTTTCATGCACAATTGGTAAAGGAGTGCAAGTCACTCATAATAACCGAGGTACTCTTCCGGAAAATATTCAACCTGTTTACGGGATGTACATTGGAGTGAAAGACAGTCAAATATTGGCAAGTATGATGAACTTGACCATTGCAGATAAACAAGAAAAATTACAAAAACTCGTGAAGCGTTCTCTTCGTTCAGCTAGTGATATATTTCCTAATCTAGTTAACGGGGAACTCGTCAAGGAACCGCGCAATGGACGTATGATGGACTTGAGATTTGCTCCTATAGTTTCCATTGAAGAGGTTCCCAACACCAGCAACTACGCTTACGATCTTACCGTGGAGGAAACTCGGACCTTTGATTTGTACAACGGATTGTGCTTGTACGATACATTTCATAACACGGGGGTGGCTAGTAAGACGGGTGTCACCCGTGGTGTGCCGCGCATTGAGGAGATTTTGAGATTGACCAAGAATCCGAAAAACCCGTCCATGACGGTGTTCATGAACCCCCAGGAAGAGATGGACATTGAAAAAGTCAACAACTACGCGGTGGCCTTGACCCATACCAAGCTCATTGATGTGGTGCAGTCGGTGCAAGTCTACTTTGACCCCATGGAACAGACCACCCAAATTGAGGAAGACCGCGTCCTGTTGGAGCAGTTTTACCAGTTTGAGGAAATGGTGGCCGAGTGCATGGGCGAGGACGGAACAGCGGAACCCGGGGCCGAACCGGCCAAATCCAAGTGGGTCATTCGCATGGAGATTGACAAGGAGATTCTCATTGAGAAGAACCTAACCATGGACGACATCCACTTCGCGGTCGCCAACAGCCACTACGGTAAAGATGTGCACTGCGTATTTTCCGATTACAACATGGACAAGCTGGTCTTCCGCATCCGTACCAATGCCAACATCTTTGACAAGAAACCGAAACGCGGCGTGGCCAACCCGTTGGACCAGTCCGACGAAATCTACCTGCTCAAAAACTTCCAGGACGCTCTCTTGAACCAAATTGTGTTGCGTGGCATTCACGGCGTGAAGAACGTCCTATCGCGTAAACTGCAAAACACGGTGTTCAAAGAAGAGGGCAAGTACGTGCGCAAAGACACCTGGGTACTGGACTCCACCGGGTCCAACCTCCTGGACACCCTGGCTCTGGATTTCATTGATGCGACCCGCACCACGACCAACGACATCAAGGAGGTGTTTGACGTGTTGGGGATTGAGGCTGCCCGCAAATGCATTCATACGGAACTGGTGGATGTAATGGCGGCCGCCGGAGCCAGTATCAATTATCACCATACCAGTCTGTTATGTGATCGCATGACCTGCAACAAGGACATGGTCTCCATCTTCCGTTCGGGGCTTCTCAACGACAACGTGGGACCCATTGCCAAAGCGACGTTTGAAGTGCATACCGAGGTGTTCTTGGACGCCGCGCGCCACGCCGAATTTGACCACATGAAGGGCGTCTCCGCCAACATCATGTGCGGCCAGCAAGGTGATTATGGCACCAACGCTTTCCAGGTCGTCCTAGACATGAAAGCCTACGAGAGCCTCAAGGGAGCGGCCTACCAACGTCGCGACGTGAACCGCGAGATAGAAGAAGGGCTCGTCGCCCCCGCAGACGACACGACCTGTGGAACACGGATGGAAATCCAAAACAACATTGCGTCCATCCGCCGCACGACCGACCATGCGGCGGCCTGCCTGGACGACGGCTACGACATTGGGTTCTAATCCGAGAACCGTGAGATTCGTGGTATAGGATCCTATACCATGAATGGGACAAGGGCGCCGAGGGGCACCGGGGATTTAGAAAAACTTTTTAATGCGCCGGCGACGCGTACGACCGCCCGTGAACGACGGAGCAGTGGCCTCGGCCGCGGTGACAGACTTCTGGCCGTACTGATAGCCGAGATCAAACCCGCGGGTAAACCCGCTTTCAAAGCCTTCCCGCCAGGTACGATGTTCGGGGTGCGGTTCAGACTGCGCCGTGGATTCAGTGGCCACGGCCGCCGCGGCCGGACTCGCCGTAAGTTCGCTGGAAATGGGGGTCGGACTCGGCCCGGCCGCAGGCCCGGCCGCAGGCATCGTATTCGGTTCGGGAGTGGGCGTCACTTCCATGGGGTCGTTCTACTACCATAAGAGGACATTTTATGTGGCCAGCAGTTGCGGCCGGGCCCGGGGACGCATGATGGTAATCTGTTCCAGGAACCGACCCAGAGACATGAAATTATCGGTATTGTCGTCCGCAGCCCGTTGAATCACGGTACCTATTTCTTTGAGATCACGCACCGAAAAGGCAGACTCTATCAGCGAATAGGCCGGCAACCCCGTCTGTTTATTGAACGACAGAGGCGAACGAATGAACCATACCGGATTGTACACCAAGGCGTGGTTGTCGTGGTCTTCGTCGGAGGCGTATTTGCTCGTCAAAAAGAGCCAAGTGGAATCCATGGCGATGCGGGTCGCCAGCATCTTGAGAGACCCTGAACTAAAGAGAACCAAGGGAATATTCCAGTACGTCGCCAACGCCCAGAGATCCAGGTCCGTCAAGAAATACGTGTCCGACAAGACGACCGTTTGCAAGTCGGCCGTCGCCAACAGGGCCTTCTTGCCCTGCTGCGACAACACGCGCCGAATCTTTTCTTCTTGGTCCGGCAGATACGCCGAATACGCCTGCCAAAGGTCCTGTTGCATCTCTTGGACCGTTTTGGACGGACGTTTGTCTAAATGTAGCAAATAGGCCAGGACCGCGTAGGTACAGGCCGGACTGTCCGATTTGAACCCGAATTCACGTGTATCCTTCGGGAACGACCGTTTCCAAATACTACGGTTGTTGCCCTCCACCAAGAGTTCTTTCTCGCTCTTTTGCACCATACATTCCGCCATGGGCCAGGCACCTTGCACCGGGCGACGCTGCATGGTCTGTTGTTCATCCAACGTGACCACCGGGACAAATGCCCCCGACGCATTAAAAGGCTCGGACGTATCGTAATTCGTCTGATGGATGTACTCGGACACATTGAACGGAATCATGTCTTGGAAATAATCGTCGGTCAAAAACGATTCCAGCACCAAGATTTCCCACGGAGTCAGCACATATTCACTCATCCCGGTGGTCACGTTCAGAAAGGTGCGGGGTTGAAACATGAATTCTTGGATCCGGCGAAACCGCAGAAGCTCGTCGCTCAGACGCATGAAATAAATATTACGGTTGCTGCGATCTTCAGAACCTTCAGTCGCCATCAAATTGGTCGCCGGTATCACCAAGACACGTCCTCGGCAATACAGTTGTCGTCCTTCTCTACCGCCGACGAGACATTCACGAATGGGCGAGGCAGCCATCGCCAAGAGTTCACGTTCCGAGTAGTCAAAGAACTCCACCCATCCTTGGGACAATTGCTCCAATACCATCGCGATGGACATCAGGTGTTGCGAGTAGCCCTCCGAACGTTTCGTATAGGCAGAAACCGCCGCCAAAATACGTTTCTTGGCCGACCGATTCTCGTAATTATTGAGCAATTGCCGAAGAAGTGAACGAAACACTTGATAGAACCGCGTTTCCAGGGTAACATTGGCCATGAACCGTTCACGCACGGGGTCCCCACGGTTTATAAGGGCCAACGTTTGGTCGGCTTCCACATCATCGGAGCGCGATTTCGTCGGCAAACCGTCCTCTTGGGGTGGTTCGTGAGGAAACACGGGGACATATTGCAGGGACTCGGTCATGACCCCGGTCACCGCATTCTGTATGGGATCCCATACTTTGAATTGGGGAAGACACCTCAATTGACCTTGGGTCTGCCTGGACAAGTCTTGCAACCGTATCTTGGTCTGTTGGTACGATTTCCAGAGGACGGGGGTTGTAGATGACAAGGGGGAAGAGTTCGGGGGTTCGGTCACCCGATGTTCCGACTCATCGGACGACTGCATGTATGCCACCGGATATGTTTCGGCATCTAACATCACCGTGGACGGTAAACAAGGTAAAAACACTCCGGAATCGGGGCGTGCACCCTGACGATGCACATAGTAGCCCACCAACTTGCCCTCCAAGTTCCAGACCTGGTTTTGGATCACATAGTCATTCTGGGTGACCAGGGTCTCGGTCTCGGCGGCAGTCAAGTTCTTTTGCGAGGCGTCCGCGCCACAATGCGCCACCGAGGTCGCTTGCACCGTGTCCAGGATGCGACGAAGGACCGAGGTCGGAGGCAACGCATCAAGGAGAAACCCCCCGACCCTCTCCACGGGCCCGGGACCCTCTTTGTCCCAATATTGGTAGACGGGTTCATAATAGTCGCCCCGCTTCAAAACGAAAAACGCGCGTTTCTGGGGGTCAAACCGCCAACTGGGATTCGGAGGGCAAAGTAAATCAATGGAAGTCTCCGTATCGTTGAGTTCCAAGACGACCAAGTTGCACCCCTCGGGCAACAGCGACGGGTCCGGTTCCACCATGAACCCCCACAAGTACGTATGGTCTATCACCGTCTGTGAATCCTTCAAATACGCCCGGAAATTGCGGTAAGCGGCCACGGTCTTGGCAAAGAATTTAACCTGACGTGGGTCTTCTGCGTGGACCGTTTGATAGATCCGGCTATGGGCATAATTCGCGTAAGCGGACAGGTTGGTTGGGTAGGGCTCGGATTCTTGGGCGGCCGATACCGGGACCGTAAACACGGAAACCAATGCACCGCCTTGGTAGGCGACGAAACGGTCCAAGGTAATGGATTCCAGGAGAAGGGTGCGCAATACGCCTACGGAGATGGGGGGGTCACGGGGGCGATGATAATTATAAAGCTCGGTGAACAATCCTAAAAACGATTGGTGCCGGGGATGTTCAATGCCCCACAAAAGGAAACACGGTTGATGGGGAACCACTTTGAGGGCGTTGGCGGTGGTGACAATCAATTTGGTATAGTCCACACCCAAGAAATACTGGACGGCCTTGGGCAACAGCATCCACCGATGCGCCGTGACCGGAGGATTGGACGAGTATTTGAGAATGACCCGTTCTTCTTTGAACGGTTTAGCCGACGCCAGGACCGATCCCTTGACCTCTTCCGTCTCCTCCTTGGCTTGGCATTTTTTGATACGTTCCACATGCAGGGCTTTACCCGACGTGTCGCCCTTGAAACAACACGGCATGCAGAACCCCTTGGGGTGTTTCTTGGGATCTTCAAACCCCGGATGCACAAACTCGTTGGCAGCGACCACATGGTCGCGGCATTCACCACGTTGCACCTGTTCTTCTGTCAAGACCCGGTTTTCCGAGGCACACCAATACTGAGGGCAACTGTACCAGTATTTCTTATTGGGCGCCGTTCCGTAAGAAATCGCCCGCATCTCTGGATGCGCATCCCGCATTTCTTGGTACTCTTCGTCGTTCATGACAATCGGTTGTCGTTTTTTCTGACACGCCCGGGAATAAGGGGCATCGCCTTCCAAGGTGAACAATTCGGCGTCCCGTTCATGGAGTCGGTCCAACTTGGTTTTGTATTTTTTCTTGGCCCCGCCCTCAAATAAAAACTCTTCCGGTTCTTCGTCGTCCTCGTCCTCTTCTTCGTCCCCTTCTTCGGCTTCTTCTTGGTCCTCTTCCTCCTCTTCTTCACCCTCGTCTTGAGCAAGAGGAATGACATCCGCCAATTCGGGACGCGTAACGATCTCGGTGTCGTCGGGGAAAGGCGCAGAAACGTCCGCGTCCAGAGGCTCAAATACCATCTTTTCACACCAAGACGGGACGGGTATGTCCCCGGCGCGGCCCAATAAAACCGCCAATATCGCCTCCAGATAGCTTTCTACCAGGGTCATATACGACATTCCAGGTAATCCCGCCGCCGCGGCCGCTGCCGACCAAGAATCTTCCCGACGCCCCCGTCGTTTGTAAATACGCCCCTTGGGTCCCGCCACATACTCTTCCTCCCCCGATTCTTCCCGTTGATGGAGACGGCTGCAATCACGGCAGTATTTGAAGATGTCCACGATGACCCGCTTGTCTTCGTAACGCAACTCCACCGGAAAAGAATATTCACGGTTGAGCCCCCGCGCCAGCCGTTGGTCCTCTTGGTTCACTTCGTACTCGTCCATGCGCCGTTGGCATTGCCCCGGGGTAAGGCCGTAATTTAGACGCAGGGCCTCGGTCATCTGCGCTTGGCTCTTGCCCATGCGCCGAAATTCCCGGATCAAATGCCCCTGCGACTCGTAATCGCTAAAGGGGCGTTTGTATTTCAGTACCATATGCTCTTCGTCCTCGTCGTATATATCAAATAACGCGCGAATGCACGGCAAGTCACGGATGACCGAGAAAAACTGGGGCGAACGGAACGACCACCGCGCATGGAAATGCTTGACCCCCACGTTCGGTTCTTGGACCGTATGAAACAGAGGGATCAGATACCCACTCTGTTGCAAAAAGGCGTTCACATGTTCCAAGAGAGGATTCAGTTTGACCCGCAACAAGCGGTCCAGGACATCGGGAGTCTCGGGCAAGACCTCCTCCCCGTGAACATGCAAATTCCCGCCTGCGTCCAGCATCACATACAATTCCACGTCGTCATCCTCCGTGGTGGGGTCCTCGGCCCCCAGGCGAACGGCCGAGGTACCTCGGGGCAAATAAAAGACCACCGTCTGACGCTTGGAAAATTTGACGAAATTGACAATCTGCCGTTTGGTGAGTACCGGGATGCGCTTACCGTTCTTGGACACCCGGGTAGAATAGAGTCGCAGGATATTTTCCTTGTTTTTCCCAGGATTGAAGACAATGCCCGGTACCAACGCGGTGGCCGAAACATGTTTGAAGAGAATCTCCAACGGGATGCGTACTTGGTGCGCAATGACCAAGGTATAGGCCATAATTTCCCGTTGCATGCGAGGCATCGCCGCCGTGTCCATGGTCACCTTACGCGCAACCTGATGAAAATATTCCCGGGTAGGCGTGACCGTTTCCAGCTGTGCGACGGCCCGGCGGGTCGTCGCTTCCGACGCTTCCGCCAAACGCGGGAAATACCACGGAACCACTTCAGGCGCGTAATTACCCGCCAGACACACGTAGATTTCGTTCTGAAAGAAGGGCAAATATCGGAGCAACAGCTGGTAGTCATTGGCCATCAACGCCGGCTTACGTCGCCGCGTGTTCCAGTCGTCCAAAACGTCGCCACCGCAAAACGCCGGGTTGACCGGAAACGTGTAGTCCGAGCCCGACCATTTACCACCCCCGCCGTACTGAAAACCCATGGGCACCAACTGCAAGAGGCCCTGGAGAGGATTTTGGTCCGATACCATCGTGTGTTGGACCCGTTCCAAGAAGGCGTCCATGTTCACGGGGGCGGCGGGGGAGGTTGTCTGGGACCGGGTGGACAATGGAATGGAAAAGTTGTTCAAAAAGACCTCCATATGGGTGGACGTCAGGTCTTGACTGCCGTGGCGCGTAATTTCTTGGTACAATTTCTCCACGTCCAGTTCCGACGCCGGCACCCACCGACGCGTGTACACATACATGGTTTCCAAGGGGGGATAATTCCCGTCGCGTTGGCCGTGGGTACGGTCATTGGCCTCCCCGATGGCTTTAGAAATTTTCAATTTCAGGGTATGCACCGAATCGTCCGAATACAGGTATTGGGATGTGCGGACCGTTGCCTCATCATCGGGTTCATTGCGACTAAATGCATAGCTTTCCACTACTTGATTGGATGCGTCCAAAATATGCACCAAGACGTCGTCCAGAGACGTATCGGGGTCGTACGATTCCGCTTCATATTGCATCGTCAAAATACCGTGTAAATAAGGTGGAACTATACTATATATTGGCATATGAAAAAAGCTTTATTCGTTGGTATCAATTATGTGGAAGACCCGGCCGCCACCTTGAAAGGATGTGTGGACGACGTCCAGAATATGGCGGCGGTCTTGACCACCTACTACGGATACACCCCCGACAACATCACCATGCTTTATGATACTTCGTCCGACCCGAGCCAGGCCCCGACCAAGGCCAATATCTTGGCCGCCTTGCAAGCCTTGGCCGACGATTCGGCCATCTGCGACAGCATCTGGTTCCACTACAGTGGCCACGGGACGCCTTTGACCGGGGGAAGTGGGAGCGCCATCGTTCCGGTAGATTACGCCGAGGCCGGTCTCATCACGGACCAAGACCTCTTTGCCATCGTCCAAGGCATCCAGTGCCCGGCCATGATCCTCATGGACAGTTGCAACAGCGGGTCCATGTGCGATCTGGAGTGGAATTACGAATATCTGTACGGTCTGAACTTTATGCGCACCCAGTTCAGCAGTCAGCAAATCGTCAACCCGAATATTTTCATGATCAGCGGCAGCAAGGCGAACCAAGCCAGTGCCGAAATCTTGGATACGACGACCAATGAATACGAAGGGGCGTTCACCGACGCGGTATTGAATGTTCTGCGTGAAAACTCCTATACCATCTCCTTGGGGAAACTCATGCAGGCCGTGTGCGTGTGGCTGGTGAATCGGGGGATTTTGGGGCAGAAACCCATGTTATCGTCCTCGTCGGCGAGCCCCATATGGTCCATTGCCCCGGTTTCGTCCAGTGGGACAGTCATTCAGAGCAATTTCCAGGAGATAGTTGGCGGCGGCCCGTGAATACGGCACCCCTTCGGTCCCGTCTTTCTTGTGTGATTCTTCGCTGCCCGGTCGGATAAACGAAATGTATAAGATCCTATACACTTCGTTGGAATGAACTTACCTGTATTGTTCCGGGAAATTAGACATCAAATCCGTAGTATATCATCATGCTACTCGGGTCCACCACCGACTGATACTTGGGTGTATACCCGGGCCGCACCGCACTCGGTATAAATTCAAACGGATAGTACATGACCAAGGTATTTCCAGTCGTATCTATCACGCCGACGTTCTTGGTGGACGTGACCGACTGAATCGGCGGAGACACGGTGTTTGTAATGGTGGAAGAGCCCAATTGTTGAAAGGCGTTTCGCGGAGTGATAAAATAGGCGTAACTTGAACCGCCCACATAACCACTGCTTGTATCTGAATAGGTGGCACCACTGACATTGGGATTATACACAAAGTAGTTACCCACCACTCCCTTGGTGACCAGTGCCATGCTGACATCGTAGAATCCGGTCAAATTGCCCAAGGTGAATGACAAGGTATTCTGACCATAAGTATTCGCCACCGCAGTCAACGTCGTAGTCGTCAATGATGGCAACGGTGATACGGCGGGATTCGTCGTGACCGGTGTTCCAGGTGAACCCAAGGCATTGTACGGAGTAACTGTGTACGTATAACTGCTGTTACCCAAGAATGAGAACGTATCTGGAAACGTGGTACCAGTGAAAGTGGAGTTAAGTGGCGTATTCGTGGTCGTACCATTGAGATAGGTATTGCGAACGACGGAGACATAGGCACACGTCGTACCACATCCAGTCACACTGAATGACGCGTTACCGTTTGATATGGTAACTAGACCCACGGTCACTGTAGGATTTGATGGCGAAATGGCGGTGGTGGTGACTGAGGTTCCAGATGCCGGCAAAGCATTGAACGGGGTAATCGTGTATGTATATTGCGCGGCGGGCGTGTTTTGACTAAGGTCGATGAACGGCGTACCCGCGAGACTGGAAGCCAAGGTTTGGGTGGTAGGACTGCCGCCGTAGATCGTCGTGGTCCGGGACACGGAGACCGTGGCATACGTGGTAGCAAAAGGCCACGATACCGAGATACTGGTAGGACCGTTGTAAGCTGAAACAGGGGTACCAACCACGGGGATCGGAGAATAACTGGTAGGGCTGGTAAAAGGCGGGCCGTCTATGTCCAAGGCATTGTACGGAGTGATCACATACGAATACGTGTTGGTGGCGAGAAGACCGTATTTGGTGTAAAACGTTTGCATATTGGGCAACTGAATGGCCGTACCTGGGGTAGAATTGACAGTTTCTGTGACTTTCACATACTCAAAACTGAGACCATAGGCAAAATACATGGTGATGCTAGATGTATCTACCGACGGCAAACTACTGAACATCACACTCGCTTGAGGAGAGTATATCAGTGTCGTAAACGGTTGACCCTGGGCTTTATTCGCATTGAACGGGGTAATAATGTAGCTGTAACTGTTGTCCGCATAAATTTCACCGTTACTCGGGTCATTATACGTGGTGGTACCCGGAGGCAAGGTGTCGACAGGGCCGAAATTGACACCGTCCACGACGCGCTGAATTTGGACATACCAATATGCGCTGCTTGATGGAAGGCCGAATGAAATATTGGGTCCAACTTGACCAGGTCCTGTATAGTTGCCCGATGTAAACGTCGGATAAGGAGATACGGTCGGAGTTATTTGTGTCACTATTGCCGGGTTCGCAACATTCGCGGCATTAGATGCGACAATCGTGTAGGTATAACTGGTATCCGCCGTAAAGGAACCTGCCATATCTTGGTACACCAATGTACCTGTGAGAAGGGAACCGGCTGTTGTAGAACCAGCCGTACTTCCGGTCTTACGCGATACCGTGAAACTAGCAAAGCTACGCGCGACATTGGTAAGTGCAAAGGAAATGTCCGCAGAACCGACGGACGGGGTACCCAAAGCCAGAGTAGGAGGCACCGAGTAGGCCGAAGTATATTGTATGCTACCTGGAATGCCCACCGCGTTGCGCGGTACCACTGCAAACGCATAACTCGTGTCCGCAAAGAAGGTATTGGTAGCATCCACGTACACGGCCGTCTTTGGACCTTGTTTGGACCACGCGTTCTGTTGCCCACCAATGATCAACGCCACCGACGCATCATAATACGTGGTCATGGACGTAAAATTCAACGAAATGTCGGTCGGTCGGATCGTCACGTTACCCAGAGTCACCGACGGCGTGGCCGATACTGGTCCCACCGTGATCGTGTCCCCTGAAACACCAAGCACGTTGCGCGGTGTGAACTGATACGTATAACTCACATCCGCCCGTGCATTTGCATCATAGTACGTCGTAATTGCCGATTTCTTGATAGACGCCGTGTAGGACACGTCAGTGGCAAAGCCACCCAGCACATTGCATGACAGTTCCACCACGCTGACATAGTTGTAGGAAACGCAGTTGACAAAGTTGAAGCTGATGCAACTGGTGGTGAACACAGGGCCTTGTACGGTCACTGCCGGGTATACCGAGATGGCCGCCGTAGACACCGTCGGACCCGTATCATTCACCGCATTCTTCGGGGTCACCTGGAAAGCGTAACTCGTGTCCGCCGTGAACGCACCGCTGTACACGTAACTGCTTCCACTCTGGTTGAACGCGGTAAAGTCCACGACACCTCCCTTCAAGGGCACCACGTTCACCGTGTAGTACGAACGCGTGTACGTGGAATTCCAACTCACCGTGATGTTGCTGTACAAAGCATCCATGGTGGGTGTGTTCAAGATGATCGCAGGCACCGGTGACACCTTCGGAGTGTACAACGTGGGAATTGCGGTGCCCAGCACGTTGTGTGCCACGATCGCGTACCCGTAACTTGTGTCCGCGTAAAAGGTCTTTACCGGGTCGTCGTACGTTGCCACGCCGTGCGCCACGCGGTTCCACGTAGGATCCTGAGTGGTACCCGTGATCAAGGCCACCGACAGGTCGTAGTACGTGGACAGCCCGGTGAAATTCAAGGAAAGATCGTTGTAACTGATGCATACGACCACCTGGTTGAGTGAGAACGATGGCAGCGGTGAAAACGGTCCCAGCACTTGCATGCTCTGGTTGGAATTGTCCAGCACGTTGTACGCAGTCACCTGGTAATTGTATGGCGTACTCGGGTTCATGGAGAGATCCGTGTACACGACTGGAATGGAACCCACCTTGTTCAACCGACGGTTCATAACATTCGCGTTCACATCGTTGTTGCTCAGCTCGGTCACCACCAGGTAATTGTACGAAACATCGTTGTTGAAGGTCAACGTGATGCTGCTGAGGTCCGTGCTGGTCAACATGTACGGTGGCACCACCGGCAGGGCCGAGGTGGCCGCCGTAGACACCGTCGGACCCGTATCATTCACCGCATTCTTCGGGGTTACCTGGAAAGCGTAACTCGTGTCCGCCGTGAATGCACCGCTGTACACGTAACTGCTTCCACTCTGGTTGATCGCGG